>ERZ773177.17-NODE-17-length-207423-cov-11.4223_pt1 | contig 207423 bp, 168 predicted proteins | sample MGYA00580534_ERZ773177 | MGnify/ENA primary metagenome ERZ773177 (study PRJEB29015, sample SAMEA2737872) | human gut metagenome | biome: human gut; feature: human-associated habitat; material: faeces | place: China | collected 2012 ...
CGTCAGTTTAGCAAACTGGTGGTTTCAGCCACTCACCCAAACTTCCTTAGTAACCCAGCATTCTTCTCAAATGCGGTGCAAATGTAGGGCAAACTTTTGGACTATGCAAATCTTTCCTGCATATTTTTTTCTACATTTTCGGAAGAAAAGAGATAACACGTTAACACTCAAAATTTAATAAGACAGAAAAAAAATAATAAATTCCGGATTTTTCATCCAAACTTTATTTTATAAAACTCTTGCTTACCCACTTCATGCTGTACCAACGCCGCACAAAGATAGCACCCCGAATATTTTCGTCCAATAAGAAAGCGACCCACATTCCGCAAATTCCCCAGCCCAACGGGATGCCGAACAAATATCCAAGCCCTACAGCCACACTCCACATCACCACCAGCCCCACATAGAATGGATAGTTCACATCTCCTGCCGCCCGCAACGCATTCGTAGCGAAGATATTGATAGGTTTTCCTATCTCCACTGCAATGTCTATAATCAGGATTGCGGTTCCCATTTTGATAATTTCGGGGTTGGACGTGAGCCAGCCGAAAATGGTATGTCCGAAGACCGCAAGTATGCAGGACAGGATAACAGTAATCATCACCGACTTCTTCATCACGTATTTTCCCATCAGAAAAGCTGCACGAGGCTTCTTTTCCCCTATCAAATGCCCTATACATATTGCCCCGCCCTGCGCCATAGAGATACTGAACAGATAAGCGAACATAATGATATTAACGCAATACGTGCGCGTGGCAAGCGCCTCTACTCCCAGCATATTAATGAAATAGGTAATCACCACCTGCGAAGAGCTGTAAGAAAGCTGTTCACCGGCAGAGGGCAACCCCACTTTCAGCAAATTTTTCAACTCTATCCACGGGAACGGGCGAAAATAAGCCAACGGAAAACGTTGTATATGCTTGCGGAACAGGATTACGAACAGGATTACCATTGAAACACCCCGGCTGAAAGCCGTGGAGATAGCCGCCCCTTCCACTCCTAGCTCCGGAAAGCCGAACCGCCCGAAAATAAGAGAATAGTTACCGATGATATTAAGAATATTGACCACCACCGTAACCATCATCGGATACACCGCCTTATTGGCACTGCGCAATGATGCGGAAAGAGTCAGCGACAATGCCTGAAAGAACGCGAACGCCCCGACAATACGCATATAGTCCATACCATCCTGCATCAGTTCGGGTCCAAGTCCCATGAGGCGTAAAATAGGTCCTGCGCAGCCAAACAGCAGCATACTGATACTGACGCCCACCACCAGATTGACCAAAAGAGAAACTCCCACTACCTGCACCACCTGTTTATGCAGGCGTGCACCAAGATATTGCGAACATAGCACGGAAGTACCGAGGTTAATCACCTCAAACACCAAAAAAGTCAGCATGATAATCTGGTTGACCACACCTACGGCAGCCACGCTGTTGTCCGAATGACGGCTCAGCATTATGGTGTCCACCGCACCGAGCATCATAATAAGTAATGTCTCAATAAAGATAGGAGCCGCCAGCTTGGCAAGCCGCTTCTTCAAATTCTCTTGCTGTATCATTTATATCGTAGAATGTGCCATGACAAAAAATCGCGCAAAGATACGCAAATGAAAAGGAGATGAAATTGATACATATCAAATAATTTTCCTATCTTTGCCGCACTAAATGACACCCAAACCTACATAATTGTTATGGATACATTACTCAAAGAAACGGTAGATATTACTGTCAACTCCCGTTACTCAGGCATGGCCCCCGAAGGCAGGCGGCAAATAGAAGAAATCCTGATTCGCAAAGAAGTGGAAAAAGGAGAGCTTTTACTGAAAGAGGGACAAATAAGCCATAACATTGTATTCGTCGGCAAGGGTATGTTGCGCCAGTTCTACTATAAGAACGGCAAGGATGTTACCGAACATTTCTCTTATGAAGGTTGCATTGTTATCTGCATTGAAAGTACCCTGAAAAAAGAGCCTACACACCTCATGATTGAGGCACTCGAAGACAGCATCGTCTATCTCCTGCCCTACGACAAACTGATGCTGCTCACCGAAATATCATGGGAAATCAATATGTTCTATCGTAAAATTCTGGAATATTCCCTCATTGTTTCACAAATTAAAGCCGACTCCTGGCGGTTTGAAACTGCACGTGAACGTTACAACCAACTGATGCAGCACCAGCCCGAAGTTATCAAGCGAGCTCCCTTGTCGCACATCGCCTCTTACCTGCTGATGACTCCTGAGACATTGAGTAGAGTACGTTCGGGCATACTTTGAAAAAAAATAATCGTTTTTTTGATTTATGTCAAATCCTCTCCCGAAAGAACTCTTTAACTTTGCAACGTCATTTAGAAAGCAATAGAGTAAATTAGTTTTTATAAGAGAGAGATTAGTTTTTAGGGTACACTAAAAAAATTAGGCAATATCTGTTAAAGGATGTTGCCTTTTTTGTATATTTGCCCCTAATGAAAATAAACATACATAACACTCTGTTTGCAACCGGCCTGTTTTCCCTGTTTTTCTTCAGTGCTTGCAAAGGTAATAATCTCAAGGAAGAGCAAAGAAGCCTACCCAAAGAATTATTCAGAGAGGGAGATATTGTTTTCAGAAGAGGGACCGGATTCACCAGCCGCATAGTACTGGCAACCGACAACGAAGGAAGATATTCGCACATCGGCATCCTGAAAAAGGAAAACGGAGTATGGTGCGTGATACATGCCGTACCCGGCGAACCGGACTTTGAAGGAGATGCAGACCGGGTGAAACTGGAGCCGGTAGAACAATTCTTTGATGCCACAAAAGCTACACGAGGCGCCGTAATGCATCTGCAGGTTGACTACAGCCTTGCATACAGGGCTGCCCAAAGCGCACTCGGACTTTTTCACAAGCGTGTATTGTTTGACCATGATTATGACTTGAATGATACCACCAAGATGTACTGCACGGAACTCATTGACTATGTGTACCGGAAAGAAGGAATAGATTTACCGGAGGGACGCACCACCTCTGTCAACATACCCGGAATGAACGGTGACTATATAATGCCGAATGATATTGCGCAGAACAAACGTCTCTGTTTGATATACTATTTTTAAAACACACATTATTCACTTAAAACAAAAAACGTATGAAAAAAGTATTCTACTTCAGTATGATGGTAATGGCTATGTTCGTAATGACATCCTGTTCTTCTTCCTCAAATACTCCGGGCGGTGCGCTGAAAAAGTATAGCGAGTACCTGAAAAACGGTGAGTATGAGAAGTTCGTAGAGGGAATGGCCTTTAAAGACAGCCAAGATGCAGCAAAAGTAAAAGAACAAAAGGAAGCGCTGGTTTCCATGCTCAAGGAAAAACTGTCTAAGGAATATGATAAAAAAGGCGGTATAAAGGATATTGAAATCCTGTCGGAACAAATTGCCGAAGACGGCAATACTGCCGTAGTAAAGACCAAATATACTTACGGAAACGGCGAGACCCAAGAGGGTGAGCAAAAAATGGTGAAACAAGACGGCAAATGGCTGATGTCCATGGGTAAATAGAACCGGGCAGCCATCTGTCGTTCTACAAATCAGTAAAGGTCATGCCGCGCAACCTCTGTAAAGAGTGCAGCCAGTTTCTCAATGACCGGTTTCAGATAGCGTCTGCCTTTTTCTGCAGACGCTTTCTTGGGATTACCCACCCCGGTATCCACCGTAGCCTTATCCCAATGGCGGGGCGTCCATGCCACTTTCTCATTCAATGAAGCGATGACAAACGGGCGGGACTCTCCATCGCCCGCCTCAGCAAGGTTCACCAGTTCGGGATGATAGTACATCATGGCTGAAGTCTCCGATTCGCCGGCATGGTCGTCAATGGCAGCTTCAAAATACCCTTTTGTGGGAATGATGCTGAACCAGTCGGTCGCCATAATCAGGAAATCGGGATAAGTAAAAGCAAGGTCGCGAATCATCCCCTTGAAATTGTTGCCGCCGTGACCGCCGAGAATAACCAGTTTACGTATGCCCTGCACATAAAGGGAAGCTACAATATCTTCCAGAATAGCTTGCTGGGTGGTGTAGCGGGTGTGAATACAGAAAGGAAGCTCGCGCTGTCCGGGATTGTGGGCGCCGAAAGGCACAGGCGGCATCACCATGCAACGCACACCGGAGCGTTCCAGCGCCAATGCAGCGGCATCTACGGCGATGTCATGCGGAAGGATACAATCCGTCAGATAAGGCAGATGCAGGTTATGGGGTTCGGTAGCCCCCCAAGGAAGAACTACAACGTCATACTTCACGTCTTTCACCTTTCCATAACAGGAGACGGCAAGATCTATTTCTCTTTTTTCCATATCGATTATCTTTAGAGGTTATTGCCTTCTGTATTCTTTAGGCGACAGTCCCGTATGATGCTTGAAGTACTTTCCGAAGAAAGACTGGTTGGCAAAATGCAGCTCGTCGGATATTTCCTGAATACTCTGTTCGGATGATTTCAGCATGGCTTTCGCTTCCAGAATCACCAGACTGTCAATCCACTCGCCCGCTGTCTTTCCGCTCACCTCTTTCACTACGGTAGAGAGATGTTTGGGCGTAAGGAACATCTTGTCGGCATAATAAGACACGCTCCTCTCCTGTTTATAAAACTCATAAACATACCGGATGAAACGTTCAAACAAATCTTCCTTGCGGCTTTTGGGCATATGTTCCTTAACGGTATGCCCCTGATAGATATTGTATATCTCGTAGAACAAAGACAACAAAATGCCCTGCGTTATTTCTTTACGATACGGATTGTCTTTCAGCTTCACTTTGCTCCACAAGAAAGAGTGGTACTCCTCGAAAGATTGCAGTTCTTCGGCAGAGACGCGGATACAGGGCCGCTCCTTTATCATAAAGAACATCGGGAAAAGTTGTTGCACCGTAGGTATCACCATGTCCATGAAATCTCTGGACACCGCGATAAACCCGCCGGAAAAATCACCGGAACGTTCGCCCTGCTGCACAATCTGTTCGGGCAGGACGATGCAGAGCATACCTTCCCGCATCTCATACTCCCGCAGATTGATGTTCAGCTTGCACCAGCCTTTACGGCATACAGCGAGACAGGCAGCATTCAAGCGGGTGGGATATGCAGTCAGAGGCATATCCTTTATATCATCAAAGATAGCGAAATCATTGCCTATAAAATCAATCATAGGCAAATGATGTATTCCGGAAATGTCAACGTTGCGAATCTGTTTTGTATTCATCAGTCTTGTGCTTTGCCGGCAAATATAGGATTATTCATGGAATAATTAATTTAAAAATCGTGAATGTTACCTTAATTCATAATTTTAAACCCTATAAAGAATGTACGCGGCTGTGTGGGCCCGTAGAAATAACCGGCATCACGAAACTCGCCCTTATCCAAATCCTTCTGAAAACTGTTGAAGATGTTCTGCACACCCGTATTCAACTGAAGCTTGATGTGGTCGTGCAATACGAAAGTATAGTTCAGCTTCAGGTTGAGATCGAAGAAGTGCGGGGTATGCTCCATGCGGTCTTTCTCGATATATCCGGCATAATGCGGCACAATCATCTTGCCCGTATAAGTGCCCGATAGGGAGAAATCGAAATTCTTCACCGGAGCGGACGAGAAAGTGAAGTAACCGTAATAATCGGGTGTGCGGGGCATACGTTTGGTTGTCAGGCTCTCACCGTCCACCTCCGTCCAAGCCTCCTCACGGGTATAGCGGCTGCGCTGTGCGGTAAAGCCCAGCTGGAACTGAGTTTCCTTGCCATGGGCAATCTTGGCATCGAGGTTTGCGCCGTACACACGGGCGCCGTTACCGTTGCGGCGTTCCTTAATCACATCGCCCATATCGTTCTTTCCGATATCTTCGAGGACAAAGACATGGCGCAAGTCGGTATAGAAGCCCTCTATGAGGATGTTTGCCTGCCAATGCCCCAAACGGGTAGTCCAGTCTACCGAACCGCTGTAACTGTTGGACCGCTCTTCGCGCAGGTTGTCCGCCAGCTTGATTTGCACGCCTTCACCACCGACTGCGGTGACATGGAGGTCTTCATCGTATGCCTGCGGGGCACGGAAACCGGTGGAGTACGTCAGACGCGCCTGAAAATCCTCGGCAGGTTTATAAAGCAAGTTGACACGAGGGCTGAAAATCAGCTTGTCTATCAGGTTGTGCTTGTCCAGACGGGCGCCGACAAGCATAGTCAGCACATTCATCTTCCATTCATTCTGCACAAAAGCGCTGGCGATGCGGACATCTTGCCGCATATCGCGATGATAGCCCGTCATGACATCGTGCATGGAATTGTTTTGGTACTCCAGTCCGCCCGTAAAAGTGGCGGGGGCGAAAAGGCAGTTATCCATATTGCCCACATACATACCACCTGCCACCCAAGTCAGGTCGTTGGTCTTGCCGTAGGCATTCATGTCTTTCTGTGCGCCGTAATAACTGTTGCGGTCGGTGTGCTGTACAGAGCCATACAACGAGATTTTATGTTTATATTCGCGCCAGAAGAGGTCGTAGCTCAGCCCGCCGCTGTTGATGACGTGCTTGGTTTGCTCGGTGATGTCCGTCTCATGCGGCTGGAGGTCGAACTTGTTACCGCCGCGACGGAATTCGTTGGTAGTGTGGTACTCCAGATTGATGCGGCTGAAATGTGTGGGACGGTAATAGGCACGGAAGCCGAAAGTATTCATGTTCAGCTTGCCCAGTTCGGAGAAGCCGTCACCGTCACGGTCGTAGGGGTTTCGGTTGCGGTAGCTTTCGTAGAGGGCTATTCCGTAAGAATTGTCTTTGGCTACCAGAGAAACGTTCGCTCCCATATACTGCTCCCACGACTTGCCGTCCATGTTGGAGAACATACTCGATACTTGGAAGGAATTGTTGATGGGGTCTTTGGTAATGATATTGATAGTTCCGCCCACGGCATTGGCGCCGAACAGCGCCGAGCCGCCGCCACGTACCACTTCCACTCTTTCTATCATGTTCACCGGTATCTGTTCCAGTCCGTACACTCCGCTCAACGCACTGATAATGGGACGGCTGTTAATCAGAATTTGTGAGTAAGGTCCTTCCAGACCGTTGATACGCACTTGCGGAAAACCGCAGTTCTGGCAGTTATTCTCCACACGCAGTCCCGACTGGTAATTAAGGGTTTTGGCAAGGTCGGTGGAGTTTACCATTTCAAAGAGTTTGGTACTCATCACGTTCACCACCACAGGAGCTGCCTTGCGGCTTACCTCATTGCGGTTGGCAGACACAACGACCTCATCCGTCATAAAACTTTCTTCCTCCATCTGGAAATGCACTACCGCCGTAAAGTCCTTGTTGACTTCAATCTCCTTTTCCTGCGTCTTGTAGCCTACCGCAGATACGCGCAACTTATATTTGCCTGCCGGAAGGTTCTTAAACTCAAACTGGCCTTCTTCATTGGATACTGTTCCCTGTCCGCTGCCTACAATCAAAATAGTGGCATACGGTATGTTCTCTTCCGAGCCTTTCACAAGGACATGGCCGGAAATCATATTGCCTTCCCTGATGGGGTTCGCGGCAATAGCTGCGCCGATGCTTGTCATGGCAAGCACCAACGCCAATATATAATGTCTCATTTGAATAATCGCTTTTATTTCTGTTACAAAATCAACTTATACAAGTTGTCATTCAGAGCGGAGCGAAGAATCTGCTCTCTTTAATATGTGTGCGGAGAAGGGATTCTTCGCTCCGCTCTGAATGACAGATAGTCTTGATACAAGCTAATCTTTAATATTTACTTACTATAAAATCTGTCAGTTTATGATGCCGTCCCGGTATCAATGTTTGATACGGCGAATACCAAACATTGGTACGGCGAATACCAAACATTGGTACAACGAATACCAAGCGTTGGTACGACGAATACCAAGCGTTGGTACAGACAATATTAAAGAGTAACGAAATAAGGGGGAGCGCGAAGTGAAAGTACCCGATACGCTTTTCCCTTGATGACGGGAGTATCGGTTTCGTTTTCAACCACTCGCAGCAAGGAACGCATCGGGTGTTGTATCTCGCAACAGTCCGGCTTGTCCGAACTGAAATGAGACAGCAAACCGATAACAATCAGCGAAGTGGCTGAATGCGAGTGTTGGTTGTGAAAAGGGTGCGAGTGGGTAATCAGCACCCCGTTGATGTAATGGACGTGAGTAAATGCCGTCACACTTGTCTGGTACACCGCAAAGAGCGCCAGCAAGCATAATGCGCATATGTTTCTTTTTATTCCTTTCACGTCTTATCAGTTGTTCGTTTTATTTAGAGGGCGCAAAGGTAATGATTATTCCTGAACTTTACCAAACAAGAACTCATAATCGCGTTTGGAAGCCGGAGCCGCCCACTCTTCGGGAATAAATTTCCACTGGCCGAGCGCACGCGGTTCAATCACTTTCGTCTGTTCGATATATTGCATCAGATAATAACGCAAGTCCTTGTCCGTGGAACTGATGATACGTCCTTTCAATTCATCTTGGGGAATGCCCGCGCCCTTTGTCAACAGTTCCCCGCCACCGTTGCCCCGGTAAGAGTTCAGGGCCACAGTGTACATCTTGTTCATATCAAACGGAGTGCCGTCCGCCATACTGAGGACAGTAACCTTCTGTCCGCTCGGTTTCGTAACGTCCACTGTATAGATGATGCCTGCCGCCGAATCGAAATTGAAGCTGAAGTTCTTGAAGGAAGCCCTGTCCGCCGCACCCTCGCGGGGTTTGTCGCGGAACAACAGAATATGGTCATCGGGCGAAGCCATCCGGTTTGTCCAGAGGTCATAAGACATCTCTAAAGCATCGTGCACCTCCTTGCCCGAAAGCCGCATGGTGTAGAGCATATTCTCATACTTATACAGGTTGAACATATCATACACGTAGACATCCCCCTCCTTTATCTGCGTGTCATACGACAAAGGAGCCGCAAACGAGATATCAGCGCCGCTGATTTTCAGCTGCAAGGTATGGATGAGGTCTATGAAAGCGGAAGAGCCGAAATAAGCGGGACGGGTGGAGATAGTCTCCGTGAAACGCCCGATTTTCTTCGATACGAAATCCTGAATAGTGGTGTACTGCGGGGCAAAGTGTTTCATAAACTCGTCACTGATGCCATAACTCCCGGTCTCGGTCAGTGTACCGTCAATCTTCTTATCCACGACTTTGCCATTACGCAATTTCACAGTTATATCAATATCACTTACCACTATACCGTTGCTGGCAGGGTCAATCACCAGCACAGAGTCACCCGCCACGTTCTGCACCTTCTTGCATTCGCGGGCATGGTCGTGCCCCATCAATACAATATCGAAACCCGGTACATTGCGCGCCACATTCAGCGAAGCGTTCTCCCGATACTTGCCTCCCATCAGCAATGCGTCCTGCCCGGCATGGAACATACCGATAACAATATCCGGCCGCTCCTTTTCACGAATTATTTTCATCCACTTGCGTGCCGTATCTTCCATATCATCGAAGCGGAGCCCTTTCCACAGATTCTCGGACAGCCACACCGGGATGGCGGGCGTTATCATGCCGAGGACAACAATCTTTACACCGTCGCGTTCGAGCGCCACATAGGGCGGAAAATGAGTTTCGCCCGTAGCCGTATCAATGATGTTGGCACCCAGTACGGGAGCATGGCATTCGCCTGCCCAACGGTCGAAAACGGCACGTCCCGTTTCAACATCGTGGTTGCCCATATTGCCTGCATTATATCCCATAAAGTTCAGCATTTCAGCCGTCAGATGAGGAGATACCGTATCAATATAATTATAGTAATAGGCGGTAGGCTGCCCTTGGAGAATATCACCGTTATCCAGCAATATCAGATTATCTTTATACGTCTCACGCTCTTTCCGGACAAAAGCATATACACGTGCCAGGCTTCCGGCAGCTTCACGCTGAAGAATAAAGTCGCGGGGATAGAAGTTCCCGTGTATATCACTGGTTTGTACCACCTTTAATTTAACCGTCTTCTCCTGTGCGGCAACCGTGCCAATCAACAGGATAATCCATACAAAGCAACAAATCTGTTTCTTCATGTTTCTTCTCTTTTATAAATCCAACGGGTGTGTAAATACAAAGCGAGCGCCCTGGGTATAAAGCGGGTCTATCCAGATTTCTCCGCCCCACCTATCCACAATCAGTTTACAGATAGACAGGCCGAGCCCTGTTCCCTGCGCATATTCATTCAGTTTCTCAAAACGCTCGAAAACTCTCTTTTGTTCGTCCAACGGTATGCCGCAGCCCGTATCCGACACGGAAAAGAGAGCGATATGTTTCTTCTCGTCCACTTCAAGTTGCAATTTTATCGTGCCGTTCTTCGTAAACTTATCCGCATTGGATAGTAAGTTGATTACCACCTGTTGCAAACGCTGGATATCCGTACGGATTTCCAAGCTCTCTACGGCGCTTTCGAACACGATTTGATTATCAGAACGGCGCGCTTGCAATACGGAAGCCACTATCTGCGCACAGACCTGCACCACGTCAAGCCTCTCCCAACTGAAGGTGACGCGGCCTGCCTCCAAGCGGGATACATCCAGAATATCGTTAATCAGCCGAAGCAACAAATCCGAATTGGTCTTTATGATTTCAAAATATCCACGCTGCTCTTCCACAGAACTATCGCCCGCAGAAAGCACGTCCGAGAATCCTACAATAGCATTCAGCGGTGTACGTATCTCATGGCTCATATTGGCAAGAAACGCACTCTTCAGGCGGTTGGACTCTTCCGCCCTATCCTTTGCCTCACGCAAGGCTACCTCGGAAACCTCCAAATCGTCTTTCAGCTTCTTGGTACGATAGAAAAAATAGAGCGAGATAAGCAAGCCTGTCAACAAGATAAGCAGAACGGCAACAACTCCCCATATATGGTATTTATATTGTTCATAAAATCCCGGAGTTACATTCACCAACCTGACAGGACCCGAAATGGAAACGATATTCAGATTTTTGTCTTTGATAAGTTTGCCGTCCATTACAGTCTCGCAAGAAATGAGCTCTATTTCAGCCTCCTCCGGGTTTTCCAACAAACGGAAAGCCTGACGTGCCATATCTTTACCCAACGCACGATAAACGGGCACTACTCCACCCACGACCCAGTAGCCGATGCCTACGGAGGTTATAGAGAAAGCGGGCAGACCGGGAGCCGCTTCCATCATGGCATACGTGGCATTGCGCATGAAATAGCCGTCATTCATGTCCACACGCCATGTACCCATCAGCAAGACGGTATTAGGGGGCAATGAATGCAATTTGTCACTGATGGTATAAATGGTATTTACACGACCGTCCAGCAGGATAAGGCTTAATTCGGGAAATTTCTTCATTTCCTTCACCACATGCGCCTGCAAAGTGACACCGCCGTAGCTGTTGTCCGATATGAAAGCAATATGTTCCGTCTTGGGATACAGTTGCTTTATCATACGGATATTGGCGACCACATCATATTGATAGATAAATCCGCTCTTTATCGGGGAATTGGAAAAGTTCTCGAAGAAATCCAGCGATTCGGGCATCCATGTCTTCAAGTCCGCACCCTGTTCGGGCAAAAGCACCACATTCCGACTGGCAAGCGCCGTCATTACAGGCACATCACCCCGAAGTGAATCTTCCAATGACAGATAGGCAGCCCATGCCTCCTGCCCTATCAATATAATGAGCGACGGCTCTTTAGCGCCCTGATACTTGGACAAGATGCCTGCCATTCGCATTTTCCAAAAAGGCGATTCAGAGAAACTCTTACAGTTCATGTTTTCCAACTCTACGCCACACTTACCTCCCAAACGCTGATACTCTTCCATAAAATTGGAAATATTGTCCGAAGTCTGACGTGAATCCGGATTGTAAGAACTGATAATCAGCACAGGGTGGTCACCCGTCGCAGAGTAGACAGGTATCGTAAGGAAAAGGAATGCCGCCAGATATAGTAGCGTTCTGTTCAGTATTTTTTTTGATAATCTCATCTAAAGTCCTCCGGAACTGCCGCAAAGATACAATAAAACTCAAAAAAGGCGCAAGGAAAGATTGTTTTTCGTACTTTTGGCGCACATTATAAAAAAAAGAAGCTGACATGACGCAAATCTTTCATCACATGATAGCTGCCATCCTCGGCATATCAGAGAAACAAATCGGGCAGACACTCGCCCTACTCAATGACGGAGCCACCATCCCGTTTATCAGCCGCTACCGCAAGGAAATGACGGGCGGACTGGATGAAGTACAAATAGAAGCCATCCAAACTCACTACGAAAAGCTGAATGAAACGGCGAAACGGAAGGAGACCATCATCAGCACCATTCAGGAACAAGGTAAAATGACTCCCGAACTGCAAAAGCGCATTGATGAGACGTGGGACAGCACCGTCCTCGAGGATATTTACCTGCCTTACAAGCCCAAACGGAAAACTCGTGCGGAAGCTGCCCGCCAAAAAGGGCTCGAACCGCTTGCCACCTTATTGATGCTGCAACGCGAGCCTCATCCCGAACAGCGTGCCGCCGGATTTGTGAAAGGCGATGTAAAAAATGCGGAAGATGCCCTGAAAGGCGCACGCGACATCATTGCCGAGCAGGTGAGCGAGAACGAGCGTGCCCGCAACACCCTGCGCAACACCTTTGCACGCCAAGCCGTACTGACCGCCAAAGTGGTAAAAGGCAAGGAAGAGGAAGGAGCCAAATACAGAGACTATTTCGACTGCTCGGAACCTCTGAAGCGATGCAGCTCACACCGTTTGCTTGCCATTCGCCGCGCCGAAGCGGAAGGCTTGCTCAAAGTAAGTATCAGTCCTGACGACGAAGAGTGTGTGGAGCGACTGGAAAAACAGTTTGTACAGAGCAACAACGCTTGCGGAAAGCAAGTGGCGGAAGCCGTACAGGATGCCTACAAGCGTCTCTTGAAACCGTCCATCGAAACCGAATTCGCCGCACAAAGCAAGGAGCGCGCCGACGACGAAGCAATCCGCGTCTTCGCTGAAAACCTGCGGCAACTATTGCTTGCCTCGCCTTTGGGACAGAAACGGGTAATGGGAATAGACCCCGGATTCCGTACCGGTTGCAAGGTAGTGTGTCTGGATGCACAGGGCAACTTGCTGCATAATGAGAATATCTATCCTCACCCTCCCGTCAAACAGCCTAAAGAGGCTTTCGCCAAACTGCAAAAGATGATAGAAGCCTACAAAGTGGAAGCTATCGCCATAGGGAACGGTACCGCCAGCCGTGAAACGGAGGATTTCCTGAAGCGGCAGATTTTCAACCGGGACGTACAGATTTTCATTGTCAGCGAACAGGGCGCTTCCATTTATTCCGCTTCCAAAATCGCCAGGGATGAGTTTCCCGAATACGATGTAACGGTACGCGGCGCAGTTTCCATTGCACGCCGACTGATGGACCCGTTGGCGGAACTTGTCAAAATAGACCCGAAGTCTATCGGCGTAGGCCAGTATCAGCACGATGTAGACCAAAGCAAACTGAAAAAGTCCCTCGACCAAACCGTAGAGAACTGCGTAAACCTGGTCGGTGTGAACCTGAACACAGCCAGCAGCCATTTGCTGACCTACATCTCAGGACTTGGTCCCCAACTGGCACAGAACATCGTGAATTATCGTGCCGAGAACGGAGCATTCTCATCCCGCAAACAGTTGATGAAAGTCCCGCGTATGGGTGCAAAGGCTTTTGAGCAATGTGCCGGATTCCTGCGCATACCGGATGCTAAAAACCCGTTGGACAATACGGCAGTGCACCCCGAAAGCTACCACATCGTAGAGCAAATGGCCAAAGACTTGGGATGCAGCGTAGCCGAACTAATCGCCAACAAAGAATTGCGGTTGAAGATACAACCGGAACGCTACCTCTCGCCTACCGTCGGAATGCCGACCTTGAAAGATATTCTGCAAGAGTTGGAGAAACCGGGACGTGATCCGCGCGGTCCTATCAAAATCTTTGAGTTCGACAAAAATGTACGCACCATTGACGACCTGCGTGTAGGCATGGAACTGCCGGGCATCATAGGGAACATCACCAATTTCGGCGCTTTCGTTGATATAGGCATCAAAGAAAACGGCCTGATACACCTCTCCCAACTTGCGCAGAGATATGTATCAGACCCTAATGAAATTGTGTCCATTCATCAACAAGTACGCGTAAAGATACTCAGCGTAGATGCTGAACGGAAACGCATACAGTTGACGATGATTGGGGTGGAACAGGAATAAATTTTAATGAAGAAGGGCTTTTAATGAAGAATGAAAAATGAATAATGAAGAATTTGGCTGCGCAATGCAAGCACGCCGCAAGGTAATTCTTCATTATTCATTCTTCATTCTTCATTCTTCATTAAAAGCTCCTTCTTCATTATTTTCTATAAATCAGCTTGTCTTTCCCATTACCGAAAAGATTGTCGCCTAAAGTTGTTATTTTATTGCCGGTGGCAAGGACATAGCGCAGGTTGTCGCATCCCATGAATGCACCATATTCTATGGCGGTTACGGTAGAAGGCAACTCCAATGTGCCGCACAAACGTCCGCAACCGCTGAATGCACGCTGCCCGATGCTCTTCAAGGCATGAGGCAACTTGATGTTGAGCAAATACTTCTTTTGGGTAAATGTGTAGTCAGGGATGACGGTGGCATTACATTTGGATAAATCCACACTCACCAGATTGGGCATATAATTGCGTATCAGGGTGAAGTCCGCCTCGTCCATTTTACCCTCTACTGTAAGGAAGTTGACGTCTTTGGGCTGTATGCCGACACGAATCAGTTCACTGGCAAGGCTACCCATCGTAGCTATCTGTACGGTAGCCCCTACCGGCTCACCCTCTATAAATGCAAACGTTTCCCACTTCTTGCCGCGACGATAAGAATCACCGCTGCCCAACGGAATAAATATGGCCGTCACACTGTCTGCCAAGGCTTCGAGCAACAAGTTCGGGGGAGTTTTCTTACGTATCTGGCAAATCTTTAAATTGGTACATCCCTTGAATGCTCCGTCCTCAATGTTCTTTATCTTATCGGACAGGATAACTTGAGTTAATGATGTCTTTCCTACAAAAGAACTGTCACTGCCCTGTCTGCAAAAAGCATAGGACGGAATACAATTGGCGGGATAGATATAAAAACGGTCGGGATGCGTGCCGTTCTTTCCGGCATACATACTGATAGACGCATTGGATATATCCAGTATCTGCAGTTTCTTGAATTCATCCCGCAGGTGGCGGAAATCAACCGCATTCAGTTTGCCTTGCAAAACAAGGTGGGTAATCTCATTAGCTTCCTCTTCAGTCAGCATTTCCACCAAAGTGCCGGGCTTTGCAACGGTATATCTTTTGGAACTCTGGGCATAACCGCTCAATATAATGCCCAATCCGGCTACCACTAAAAGTATCTTTCTCAGGTTCATGTTTTAAGTGTCAGATTGATTTGATTTTCCAAATATAAGAAGAAACTGTCAACCTTGAATAATGATTTCTCTTTTTATTGCTATTTTTGTCGGATATTAATTAACCGAAATTATTTTTCGCGTATGGAAACCATTGAAACCAGCTCCAAAACCAAACGCTTTGGACAAGTGGCAATCGACATTGCATTATTCGCGGCGCTTGCTTTTATCATTCTTACAATAATAGGCATACCTCTATGGGCTATGTGGGAAAGTCCGGGCAACGGAGGAGCCAACGAAATATTCTATCTCATACCGCTCGAAGCACTGACACTGATTAGCGTATTCCTCTCCGCTTGGGTGGTGTGGCGTTTCCGCAAGGTTTCATTGGCAGTATGGGGACGCTCCTTGGCTCTGCGCCGGAAAGATGTGCTGGCGGGCATATTGCTGGCGGTCGTCCTCTACGCCGTAGGCTTCGGCATATCCTTACTGGTAGGAGCGGTAGAAGTTGCAGGCGTTGCGCTTAATCTCTCTACCCTATTCATTAGCCTCGGCTTCTGTCTGCTGGTGGCCATCACGGAGGAGTTGGCATTGCGGGGCTTTGTATTGGAACGTATGCTGCAAGGCGGAGTAAATAAGTTTTGGGCATTGTTCCTCTCTGCCGCCCTATTCTCATTGATTCATATAGGCAACCCCAACTTTGACTTCCTGTCTTTCATCAACCTCCTGTTGGCAGGTATCCTCTTGGGTTCTTCCTATATATACACGCGTAACCTCAGTTTTCCGATAGCCTTGCATTGGTTTTGGAACTGGATACAAGGTCCTGTCTTGGGCTATGAGGTCAGTGGGAATAAATTTTGCGATGGTCTGTTGACGCTTCATCTGCCCGAAGCCAATCTGATAAACGGAGGAGCCTTCGGGTTTGAAGGCTCCATCCTTTGTACTGTATTAATGATAGCGGGAACAGGAGTGATTTTAAAAGTATTCGGAAATCACTAACCGCTATTTATTATACATCTTTGCCCTCAATTCCTTGATATGGTCTGAAGTGATGTATTCATCATATTCCATCATCTTGTCGATAATACCGTTCGGCGTCAGTTCGATGATGCGGTTTGCCACAGTCTGAATAAACTCATGGTCATGGGATGAGAACAGGATATTACCTTTATACATCTTCAGGTTATTGTTGAACGCTTGGATAGACTCCAAGTCAAGATGATTGGTCGGAGTATCCAGAATCAAACAGTTGGCATTGCGCAACTGCATACGCGCAATCATACAACGCATCTTCTCGCCACCCGACAATACGCTTGCTTTCTTCAACACCTCTTCGCCGGAGAAAAGCATACGGCCGAGGAAGCTCTTCATGTACACCTCATTGCCCTCGCCAAACTGGCTCAACCAGTCTACCAGATTCAAATCCGTATTGAAGAAAGCGGTGTTGTCCAACGGCAGGTAAGCCGTGGTAATCGTAACGCCCCAGCTGAATGTTCCCGCATCCGGCTTCATGTTCTCGTTGATAATCTCGAACAAGGCGGTCATGGCACGCGGGTCGTGTGAAAGGAAAACAATCTTATCCCCTTTCTCCACATTGAAGTTTACATCGCGGAACAGTATCGTACCGTCCTCCAATGTTTTTGTCAATCCCGAAACTTCGAGAATCTGATTTCCCGGTTCACGTTCGGGAGTAAAGATGATACCCGGATATTTACGTGACGACGGTTTGATTTCTTCCACATTCAGCTTCTCCAACATCTTCTTACGGCTGGTAGTCTGTTTGCTCTTTGCCACATTGGCGCTGAAACGGCGAATAAACTCTTCCAACTCTTTCTTCTTCTCCTCAGCTTTCGCCTTCTGGTTCTGCTGCTGACGGAGTGCCAACTGGCTGGACTCATACCAGAAACTATAGTTACCGGCAAAGAGATTAATCTTTCCGTAGTCGATATCCACCGTATGCGTACAAACGGAATCGAGGAAGTGACGGTCGTGGCTTACTACCAAAACGGTATGTTCAAAATTGGCAAGATACTCTTCCAGCCAAGTTACAGTGTCCATATCCAAGTCATTGGTAGGCTCGTCCAGCAGCAAGTTATCGGGATTGCCATACAAAGCCTGCGCCAGCATGACACGTACTTTTTCCTTATTGTTCAGCTCGCCCATCAGCACGTAATGTTTGTCTTCCTTGATGCCCAATCCGCTCAATAAAGCGGCAGCGTCACTTTCCGCATTCCAGCCGTCAAGCTCGGCGAATTTTTCTTCCAGTTCGGAAACCTTCAAACCGTCTTCATCCGTGAAGTCTTCTTTGGCATAGAGCTCTTCGCGTTGTTTCATAATGTCCCACAGCACTGTGTGTCCCATCATTACGGTATCCATCACCGTATAGGCATCCCACTTAAAGTGGTCCTGGCTCAAAACAGACAGACGTTCGCCCGGTCCCAGCATGATAGAGCCTGTCGTCGGGTCCAAATCTCCCGAAATGGTCCGCAAGAAAGTCGACTTTCCCGCACCGTTAGCACCAATTATACCATAACAATTACCACTTGTAAACTTCAGGTTTACATCATTAAACAACACTCTTTTACCAAACTGTACCGATACGTTCGAGACTGTAATCATCTTTATATTTACTATTTTATTATGTACTACTTACCTAATCCTAACATTATTCTGTAGGAGTTAAAGGACTTCTTACAACTTAACTTTCAAGTATGCTATAACTCTGCAAATTGCGGGCACAAAGATAATGATAAAAACCGAGAATGGGAGCAAATTAGTACAAGAAGGTTGTAAGCAAAGAAAAATGCTTGATGTAATGGGGTATGTTTTACTTTTTTCAAAAAAAAAGAAAGAAAATACATTTTTAGTGTAATATTTTTGAGATTTTTGCGTATATTATTGCCTTTAAGGTCGGGACTCTCTTCACGCCACATTTTAGCAGTCTTGCCAAACATTACTACATTCAATACATCAGCTTCATTGGCAGGAATTATATTAGCCTACATAGGAGTAACCTCGGCAGGAATCAAATTCTGCTTGATGGCATCGGTATAATAGCATTAGTAGAATCTATCCATTTTTAGACGAAAGGGTAAAAGCATTTAGACCAACCTCTTTCCTACCCCCCCTCGAATTCGATGGGTTTAAAATTGGGATTATATAGACTTTCCCTTAGTTTAGGCCTTTGTATTATATATACAGACCAAACTTGTTTATATGTATTGACAGCAAAAGATATGTGCCGGCGATTACAACAAGTTAACTTATTGCATGATATAAAGTTAACTAAGTACTTACAATGAAGTTAACTTACTGCAACCTATCAAGTTAACTTACTTCTATCACGATGTTAACTTCCTATTTATAGAATATTTCGCTGTCAATCTGACATAAAAGTATTACCTTTGCAGCGTTTTTGGCAAAAGCCGTCAATTTGGCAAAGTTTTTGCTATCCAAACCGTATCATATTAACTTAAACCCTTGACAGCGATGAAAGCAAAATCATTTTATAAGAATAACAAGCATAACAATATGGACCCAAAAGAAAAAGAAAACATTAACGAAGAAGAGTTGAAAGTAGAGGCTGTTCAAGACGAGAATAGTGAAGAAACAACTGAGAAAGAAGAAGTTGCCCTGACTGAAGAAGAGAAACTCACTCAGGAATTAGAAAAGGCCAATGCAGAGATTGAAGACCAAAAAGACAAGTATCTGCGTCTCTCCGCCGAGTTCGACAACTACCGCAAACGTACAATGAAAGAAAAAGCCGAACTCATCCTGAATGGTGGAGAAAAGAGTATCAGCAGTATTCTTCCTATCGTGGACGACTTTGAACGCGCCCTGAAAAACATGGAGACTGCCACCGATGTAGCTGCCGTAAAAGAAGGTGTGGAACTTATCTACAACAAGTTTATGACAGTATTGGGGCAGAACGGTGTCAAAGTAATCGAAACCAAAGAACAACCGCTTGACACAGACTACCACGAAGCCATTGCCGTAATTCCGGCTCCCGACGAAGCCTTGAAAGGTAAAATTCTGGACTGCGTACAAACCGGTTACACACTAAACGACAAAGTAATCCGCCATGCCAAAGTAGTGGTTGGAGAATAACATACACAGTTATATGGAAAAAAGAGATTATTACGAAGTACTGGAAGTCGAAAAAACAGCATCGGTAGAAGAGATAAAGAAAGCCTATCGCAAGAAAGCCATCCAATATCACCCCGACAAAAACCCCGGCGACAAGGTAGCCGAAGAGAAGTTTAAGGAAGCGGCAGAAGCATACGATGTATTAAGTAATCCGGACAAGCGTGCCCGTTACGACCAATTCGGCCACGCCGGAATGGGTGGTGCTGCCGGTAACGGCGGACCGTTCGGCGGTTTCAGCGGCGGTATGTCCATGGACGACATATTCTCCATGTTCGGCGATATATTCGGCGGACACAGCGGCGGATTTGGCGGCGGTTTCAGTGGTTTCGGCGGATTCGGCGGCGGTGGTGCACAACAGCAACGCCGTTATCGCGGCTCGGACTTGCGCGTAAAAGTAAAGCTGAACCTCAAGGAAATTTCTACCGGAGTAGAGAAAAAATTCAAACTGAAAAAGTATGTACCATGCAGCCACTGCCACGGAACCGGTGCAGAGGGAGACGGCGGTGCGGAAACCTGTCCTACTTGTAAAGGCAGCGGTACGGTAATCCGCAACCAGCAGACCATTCTCGGCACAATGCAGACACGCACCACTTGTCCTACCTGCGGCGGCGAAGGCAAAGTTATCAAGAATAAATGTAAGGAATGTGCCGGTGAAGGAATCGTCTACGGTGAAGAAGTGGTTACCGTAAACATCCCGAAGGGTGTAGCCGAAGGTATGCAGCTCTCCATGGGCGGCAAAGGTAATGCCGGCAAGCACAACGGTGTACCGGGCGACTTACTGATTCTTGTAGAGGAAGAACAGGACAAGGAACTGATTCGCGACGAAAACGACTTAATTTACAACTTGTTACTCAGCTTCCCGACAGCTGCATTGGGCGGTGCAGTGGAAATCCCGACCATTGACGGAAAGGTTAAGGTGAAAATCGAATCGGGTACACAACCGGGAAAGGTTCTCCGCTTACGCGGCAAGGGTTTGCCTAATGTAAACGGATACGGTACCGGGGATTTACTGGTGAATGTCAGTGTATATGTACCTGAAACTCTGAATAAAGAGGAGAAAAAAGCCTTGGAAGAAATGGAAGGTTCGGATAACTTCAAGCCGAATACTTCCATTAAGGAGAAGATTTTCAAGAAGTTCAAGAGTTTGTTTGACTAAAGATTATACTTCTGAGTACAAAAAAAACAGGGAATTATACATTTGCATATCAAAAGAAAGAGAATTATTTCTCTTTCTTTTGATTAAACAACCAACTCATAAAGTCAGGATAATTAAAAGCAGGATTCCAACTGTTATGATCACATCCTACAAACTCGATATATTCAACACTGGCATCAATAGCCTTCAATGCTTTATAAGCTTCCCGGGAACCTTCAGGTGTTACAACAGAGTCTGTATCACCATGAAAAATACGGAACTTAATTTCTCTTAGTTCTTTTCCAATGCGGACAGGATTTACCGTGCCGCAAATAGGAACTGCAGCAGCAAAGATTTCAGGATAACGAATAACCATATCATAGGTTGCCATTCCACCCATAGAAAGCCCCATTATATAAACACGAAGTTTATCTACCTGTGGCATATCAAGAAAAGTGTCAAGCAAACTTTTCAACGTACGTATAGTAGTGGTGAGTTCCGGATTGTCAGGCATCTCAAAAGGTTCGAAAGAATCAGGACGCGTTGCATACCCCCAATAATTTTCTGCAGAACATTGAGGTAACAAGATAAAAGCCGGATATTTTTTTCGATTTACAGGATTAAGCCACATTTGTCCTCCATGCTTTAACTGCTTCCGATTATCATTGCCTCGCTCACCTGCACCATGCAAGAATAGTACCAATGGATATTTTTCGCCCGGCTTCTCCACTTCCGGACGCAACAAGCAATATCGTAAAGAATCGCCTTGAGAAGACACGTACACATTTTGCTCATATCCTTTGTAAGAACTTTGCGCTGATACATTTATCAAGCATAACACCCATAACAATATTTGTATGCAAACTATTTTCTTCATATCTATACTAATCATTATTTAATCATTATTAAGGTGCTCATTAATAACACTATACGCTTTATCCTAAAATTCATTTTATACTCTCGTTAAAATAATAAGACGGGATAGTTTATAAATATATAACTATTCCGTCTTATTTTAATTAATAACGCCCATTTTTAATAGCAGGTGACTTTTTTTCCAAAATCTTAATAAATTAACTAGAATTGGCAGCCATCTCCTAAAACAAATTATCAAGCGCACCAAGTATTTTTTTCAAGTATATCAAAACAGATTTATCATCGTAATAAAACAGATTATCTGTTTCATCAGAATAGATAATCTATTTCATTAAAACGCATTATCTATTTTGTTTATACCCCTTATTATCATCGCTTCTCATCAACACCTGTCCAGCTCAACCCCGGACCGCCACCGGCTGTATATCCACGACTCTCACCAGTCTCCCACGGAGAAATCCAGAAAGCATATAAGTCGGCATCACGCAAATAGAACTTGACACGAACAGCCTTACCTTCCAACGCCCCAAGATTCCGGTCAGAATTCCAAGATATTTGATATTTCGTACTATTTGCCTTTTTCATGGCAACACAGTCTTTTTTGGTAAAACCGGGTATAGGAGTACCATTTTCATCTTGCAATTCTACAAGTAAGAAACTTTTCTTGTTACGTACATCCGCATTCACAAAGAAATAATTTCCATCAATAATAAAAGTATCACTCACTGCATATCCCTCTGACGCAGCCGCCCGCAGTGAAACAAAGCCGTCACGACGGAGAGTAGCAAGGCCGGTCGCAAAATTAGAATCGTGTACTGGCTTACTATTGTAGCGCCCGCTTACATAGAAATAGAGTGAATCACCAACTATCAAAGGGGTTCCTGCCACAGACTGAACATTTCCGGCATTCCAAGCGCCAAAATCGAAACTGACCGGAAGAAACGGCCTTTTAAACTCGCGTTTCCACTGAAAGCCGTCTTCACTCCAACCTATCAATACCTCATTCCGCTTCTGAATCATCAAACTATCACAAGCATCGTTCTCCGGTCCCTGCCAAATAGTGAAGTATCCTAACAGACTACTTTCATAAGGCATCGCTTCATGATTGTATATCTGCGGACGAATAGCAGGAAAGTCCGGATTACGTGGGTCATCATCTTCTGCATTAAACCAATATTTAATAAATTTATCACTTTTATTGTCATATACTCTATGGGCCAAACTTACTAACATCTCAGGATCCTCATGTGCCAAAAAACAACGGGAACGACGGTATTTTTTTCCATTGATTGTTTTCAGAGAAAGCACATACTTCTTACGAAACGGATCATAATAAGCTGCACAACGATCATAAAGTTCTCCTGACAAAGCTTTCGGTTCGCTCCAATGTATACCGTCTGCTGAATACTTCAGCTTCATACTCACAGAAAAACGGTCGTTAAATTCCATCAGAAACATTTTATATCGTTTGTCTGCATGACGCTCAAACTTGTCAAGTAACACTGATACGCAATCATGCTCCGCAGTGTCTACAATATTAGTACCCGGGACAATATCCAAATCCGGCTTGAACCAATGCTTGCCATCTGCCGATTCCGCATAGCAAGTAACCAATCCCAAGACCTTATTGCCACCTGCAGAATACCACATCTTATATTTTGAGGCAAGTTCGTCATACCATACACCTCCACTGAAAGGAGCTGCATATGGGTCTCCATTTATATTCAGTTCCCAAGTCTTATCAGCCTTCAGAATGGGATTTTCAAGATAATAGGAAGGCGTATGAAAAACACGCTCCACACCCGCAGATTCCCAATCCGGATGGTCAGCAATCAATATGCGTCCGCGCCAGGCAGATATATCATGAGCAAAAAACAGTAAGATTAAGAAAAAAAATAGTTGTTTCATATGTCTATCGGTATATTAATAGCTCAAAATTCATTATGCAAATTCTTATCTACGAATATGTATCATCCGTTATAATTTTACTAATCATCGCTGATAGTTTTATCTTTTGCCTTCATCTATCAGTAACAATACTATTTCTCATCAATACCTGTCGGACTCAATCCCGGACCGCCACCGGCCGTATATCCACGACTCTCACCAGTCTCCCAAGGAGAAATCCAAAACGCATATAAATCGGCATTGCGAACATAAAACTTTACACGAATTATTTTACCTCTTAAAGGTTCAAGATTAGTATTATTTTTCCAAGATATTTGATATTTCGTGCTATCTACCCTTTTCACTGTAATACAATCCTTCTTAGTAAATCCAGCTATAGGAGTGCCATGTTCGTCTTGTAGTTCTACGAGTAAGGAACTCTTCTTATTATGTACATCTGCATTCACAAAGAAATATTTTCCATCAAAAGTTATATTCTCAGTCAATAAATATCCTTCTTCACTACCAGCGCGCATTGAAACAAATCCATCTCGCCGCAACGATGCAAGTCCCGTAGATGTATGGCTATCCCACATAATTTTGCTTAATCGACGACCACTTGAATAAAAATAAAGTGAGTCACCAACAATTAAAGGGACTCCGTTGACAGACTGCATATTTCCCCAGTTCCAAGCGCCCTCCGATTCATTTACATTCATAAATGGCTGATGTGTAGGGCGATAGAAATGAAAACCATCACGACTATATCCCAATGAAATCACATTACGCTTCTGAATACCATCACGCTCACAAATATGATTCTCTGGCCCAGCCCATGCGCTATAAAATCCTAGCATAATACTTTCGTAAGGTATCGCATCAAAGTTATAAATACCCGGTTCTACTTCCGGATATTTTTCATGACGAAGTTCTTTGTCATCCGGAGCAAACCAGTAAACAATGAATTTATCATCGGCATCTTTACGAATACGATGTGCCAAACTGACAAGCATCTCAGGATCTTCATGTTCTATATAGAAACGAGAGCGACTTGAAACCGGAGTACCACCCCGCATGCTCAGCACCCATTTCTTAGTAAAAGGATTGTAAAATGCCGTAGTACGGTCTCCCTGATCACCGGATTGTGCCACTCCTTTGCTCCAATGAACACCATCAGCAGAATACTTCAGAACAACTTGCCAGCGTCTGTCACCCGGACGACGTTCTATATTAAAGAATTTCCAACGTTTAGCCGGGTCTTTTTCTTCACGATCCAACCATACAGTAGCTGCATCGCGATTACAAGTATCCACAATATTGGTCCCGGGTACAATATCTTGATTCACTTTTTCCCATACTTTACCGTCCTTCGACTCGGCATAGCAAGTATAGAAGGTCTGTTTATCCCCCTTATGAATGGTTCCGGCACCAGCAAGATACCACATTTTAAATTTTCCATCATTATCATCATACCAAATCCCATCACTGAACGGAGCTGCATATAAAGCTCCCTGAATAGTTTTTTCCCACTCTTTATCAGGTTCTAATACCGGATTTTTCGCATAGAAATTAGGAGTATGGTATACGCTCTCCAGATTTGTTTCTTTTATTAAAAAGTTATCTACAAACAACTGCCTTCCTACATTTACAGGAAATATTGCCGGTTTATTCTCCAGATATGGCACAGGCATTTCTTGACGTACAGTGGGTTCAGGACGACGAGGTGGCCATTGGTCTGATATAGTTATGCCATTAGACAATGTCTGTGCATATGATATCAAGGAAAAACACACAAATAATACATTAACTGCTATTTTCTTCATAAACTTCTATATTACTTTTTATATTCTAATTTTTCAATTTTTTTCTGTAGCTCAATCACATACAATGTCAATTCCTCCACCTTTTGCAATAGAGCTTTATTAACCTCATGCTGTGAATATCCATCTTTAGCTATTTCCTCGGCAGATGGTACATCTGGCAAGTGCTTATTTGCATGAATAAACTCTTCTAGTTCTTGAAGTGGACGCAAGCTGTAATTTTTATCAAATACAAAATCTGCCCAAGAAGAATTAGGAAGAATACCAAAGTCTTCTGAAAGCACTCCCTTTTTAACAAAAAGTTTATACTTATTCTTTAAAGTCTCTTTATACCTTACAATATCTTCAACATCTATTCCACCTATATATACTCCATAATTAGTATCCATGTGTATGTTTGCATGTCCAGCGGAGCCCAACACACAAGTTGTTGCACTTATTGTACCTATCCATCCGGTATTTTTTTTATCACTCAGCCCGCATCTCACAACTATATCATTTTTTTCCACCTCCAAATTATCATAAAATGAAACTTTATCAGTATGAAACGTGGCTATTTCATGGGTATTATTCGTGATTAGTTTAATACTGTTTTTTGCAATAAAATTACTATTATATCCTTGAGTAGACCATCTAGCGTACGTCGTATTTCCTCTAAGCAGATGTAAATAGGTATCTTGAGACTCCAACATACCTCTAAAGCAAAAATTACCATTATTAGTGACTTGCATTACATCCACCGGACTATAAGCCCCTTCTTGTCCTGCATTAATATAGAAAGCAGATATTCCCGTTTTGCCCCAACCAAAAGCTATATCTCCACTTTCAAGTACATTAACAGGATGAGTCCTACCACCTGAAACTGGAATTAATTGCCCATAACTATTATTAGTAGATGCGCAAACAAACAGTATAACAATTATAACATTTAATCTATACTTCATAACATTTTATTTTAAATCATACTATGTTTTTTTAACAAATAATCCATTTTTATTCCTTTTGTCCTGCATACTTAACGGGAACTGTGGTTGTAGAATTCGTATCAGACCAAAAATCACTACTACCAGCTGGAAGTTTTTGAGCTATTTCAACACATTTTATACTTCCTAAAAAAGGCTCCTCACATTGTAAATTTTTTCCGCCTACCGTTATTTTATTCATACTGGCTACAAAAGACGTAAAATCAAGGTATGCAAAGGCTCTAGCATTAGCTCTATCTTCATCAGTTATACTACCCTCTGTATGTTTCCACTCCCACAAAATCGGTTGTTTAACAATAGTATTCACTCCTATTGATGGACAATAAACACGAAATGCCGACACTTCTTCACTCGTTTCCGTTTTTCCATATTTCTGATCTGCTCTTTTTACAGCCTCAAAAGTTATAATAGTTTCGCATTCGTCAAACATTTTTCCAGCAGGAGGTTTCACAGTCATTGATGCAAAAGAAGTTGCATCCTTCTGTACTATACATTCCAAGCTACCTGATGGAGTATAATATATTCCAATATCATTACCATTTGTATCTCCATAAATCCGTATTAGAGTTTGTCTAGTTGAACCTCTTTTAGGAATGAACTTTAAAGCTATACTACCAGTTTCCTTATGTACTGGCAATTTTTGATTAGGAAGCATCTTAACATCTGTAAAATCCTGCGTACGACAAGGATGTTGAGGATTTTCCGGCTTATAACTCCATAGATTACCTCCACGATAATTTGATGGAGCTGTTAAATTCAAGCAAACTCGATTTGCAGCCACTCCCTCATTAAACTTAATGCCATACAAAACTGCATTTTTAGTTTTTGCTTCTGCTACAATTGGTATTTCTGGAAAATCTTTTATTGAAACTAATTCTTGAGGATGAAGATCTGAATAGTCTTTCAAATAGGTCAAAAGGGTCTGTTTGCTATTTCCATCCTTCCCTGCAGCGACATATCCAACAGCTTCATAATTATCAGAAACACTTTTAGTACCTTTAACGGAACTACCCAAAGTTCCCGACAAGAACGCCCCTTTGCCATGTTCACCAGATGCTGCATAAGAATAAATCGAAACAACTGCATAACTATTCAATTGTGACAGAGATTTTCCTCTAGGATCTTCCGTTACATCTGCCAATACATAAGGAAAAGAACTACTACCATCCCTAAAAGCCTCATATATGGAAAACTTAGGCATTTCATCTATCGTTATCGGATAAGTAGTCGGTTCCATGGAATAAAAAACTTTCTCTATCTGTTCTGCCCTCAATCCAGCCATCTTACCATATTTACCAATTGCTAATGAAATACCGGAATTGCGTTTAGCAACATGCAATTGTCTTGAGGCAGCATAAAAATAATACATATCAAGGGGAGAAGAAGATGAGAACTTTGTATTAATAACCGGTTTTGCCATATTAATACATCCATAGTCATCGCTTTTAGGATCAGTTCCATTATCCAAAAATGGGATTCCTGGTTTTAAGTACTTCCAAATGATTCCATCACATGAAATAGCCAATTCTGTACGTTGTCTATTAGCAACCGTTTCATCAGCACGCGTGCCAAAAGCTGTTACAATTCCCCACCAAAGATCTTTTTCAAACCCCGGTAATCTAAAAGGCTGTAAACTATAAGGCTCCCATTGTGTATTTGACATATCCAATATTACATTGAAATCCACTTTTTTACTTACCAAGTTCTCACCAACTTCTGTTAGTGTTTCTCTTCGATAACGAATACGTGGATCAACCGTAAAAGGAAGTGTCTCACCAGACTTTAGCATCGACCGTTTAGCATTAATGCGGGAAACAAAATAATATTTACCATTTTGTTTCAAATAATTCATATGAGTATCTCCATTAATGAACCTAAAAGTAAATATCTTTTCTTGAGATTTACGATCGTTTTTCAATTTAGCAAAATCGCTTAAAACCCCATTTGCATTAAAATTTCGTTCCATTTCATACCCGGCAAGTCTTTGATTCTCAGATTCTCTTTGAGGTAAATAAATTAATTTTATAGGCTTATTCGTTACCTCATAATCATCATAAATACCGACACTTTCAATATCTACAGCAACAATATTTGAAGATTGGAAGCCTACACCTGCAACAGGAGAGATTTTATCGTCTACTGTTTTTCCCGCTGGATTATACCAATAAAGACCAGCATCAGGTCTCGTCCAACTATTTACATTCGTTGTATTATTAGTATAAACAAATGCACCAACTTTAGAATACGGTATATTTGAATGTACTAAAAAACATGAAATATAAATAGCCAAATTACCATTATTATCCATAATAACATTTGGCATTCCATTTTCAAGTTTATCCTCCCATGGATAATGAGTAGGATCCGGAGATATAATATTTCTTCCATCATTATATTTCATGGGAGGGTTTATATAAACATCTTCCGTTGAATATAGAAATAAAGCCGGATTTACAGCTGAATATTTCTGTTCATTCTGTGCAAAAACAGAAAACGAAATGATAGAACAACATAAAAATATAATCTTTCTCATTTAGAATCTTTATTAAGATCATTAAATTAAATTACATTGATTATCAATATATAACACTATTCTATCTCTGATAGAAATAACAAATTTCAATTTATATATTTCTTAATAAAACAGCTTATAAATCTATATCCAAGGACAACTATTTATGGCATATCTATTCCATTTTCATTCATCCCAGGACCACCTCCAGCTGTGTATCCACGGCTCTCTCCTGTAATCCAAGGGGTTATCCAAAATGCATATAAATCGCCATCAGTCACATAAAATTTCAAGAAAACATTCTTTCCTACTAAAGTTGATACATCTTTCTTGTTTTTCCATGCAATCATTATCTTCGTATGATCGCCTTGCACAGGAATACATTCTTCTTTCGTATACCCGCTAATAGGCTGCTTATTCTCATCTAAAATTTCTACTAGCAGTTTTCCTCTTAAATTTGCATTTACAAATACATACTTCCCATCAAATGAGACTTTTTCCGTTAACAAGTATCCGTCCTCTTTTGTATTCATAGAGACAAATCCGTCACGACGAAGCGTAGCCATACCTGTTGAGGTTCCAGCATCCCACCAAACTTTATTAAGGCTACGACCTGTAGAATAAATATATAATGAATCTCCTACAATTAGAGGTACTCCGTTAATTGATTGCATATTACCATAATTCCATGCACCTTCTGTTTCATTCACACCCATAAACGGTTTATGACTCGGTCTTGAAAAATGAAAGCCATCCCGACTATACCCTAACATTATTTCATTACGCTTAGGTATCATCAATTTTCTTGCAATATTATTTTCCGGTCCTTGCCATTGACTGTAGAATCCCAACATAATACTTTCATAAGCTATGGCATCAAAATTATAGATCCCAGGATCTACATCAGGATACTTCTCATGCCGCTTTTCCTTATCATCCGGTGTAAACCAAAAAACAATATGCTTATCTTTTATTCCATTTCTCAGACGATGAGCTAAACTAACCGCTTCTTCCGGATCGGAGTGTTCCAAATATGCACGAGAACGCCAAGATACTTTATTATGATGTCGCATACTCAGCACCCATTTTTCTATAAATGGATTATAAAACGCTGTCGACCTATCCGAGATAGCTCCAGATTGTGCAACAGCATCCGACCAGTGAATACCATCAGCCGAATATTTTAGTACATATTGCCACTGTATATAATCTGGACGATATTGAACGTTAAAGAATTTATATCTTTTAGAAGGATCTATTTCTTTTTTATCCAACCAAATGGTAGAAGCATCCCGATTACATGTATCCACAACATTAGTTCCCGGTACTATCCCCAAATCTTTTTTAATCCAATGTTTACCATCTTGCGATTCAGCATAACAAGTATAAAAACTATGTTTCTCCTTATTTACTTTACCGGCTCCTGCCAAATACCACATTTTAAACTTTCCCTCTTTCTCATCATACCAAATACCATCACTGAATGGACCGGCATAAGCATATCCTTCTGGAGTAACTTCCCAATCTTTATCAGCATACAATACAGGATTGCCTGCATAAAAATTTGGAGTATGATAAATAGGATTCATATTCGTTTCCTGAATCAAGAAATTATCCACAAATAATTGTCTTCCTACATTCACAGGAATCACATCTGGCTTCTTATCTAAATAAGGCACAGGCATCTCTTTAGGTGTTACAGGCTCCTCATAACACGGAGGCCACTCAACCGGTAAACGGATACCGTTATGCAGTACCACTCCTTTATCGGCCTCTTCTTTATCTTGTTGTTGAAAATTACATGCTCCAAACAGTCCAATAACTGCAAGGCATAAAATAAATATCTTTGTTCTCATAGTTTTTTCAATTTAATATGCAGGAGAGTATTATAAAATACCCTCCCAAATATGTTTTACCATCCTGGATTATTCGTAGTTATATACGGATTGCCTTCTACCTCATCAATAGGTATAGGCAGCCATTCATGCTTACCTTTTTGGAAACCTAAATAATCAGATATATTATATTGCTTGAAATCAGGATCTGCCACCTCCATTTCCTTAAAACGTTCGGCGACTTTACCCCAACGCAGTAAATCGAAAAAACGATGACCTTCTTCTGTAAACTCCAATACACGTTCATGTTCGATAGATGCCATATCAACCGTAACCAATTTAGGCATATTGACCCCTTTACGAGTGCGTACTCGATTCACTGCTTCCAAAGGGGTGATACTTCCCAGCTTCCCTCCACTAATAACAGCTTCAGCATACATCAACAGTACATCAGCATAACGAATATAACGATAATTTACGCCATGTGCTCTTTGATTATAAAAATAAATCTTATTGCCCGGATCTGCTGTTGGAAGTGTCCAATCCAACCATTTCCTTCCGGCTGATTTATATTTGGCAGCTTTAGCATTCGACAAACCGAAGCCCGCTTCGCCATAAGTTTCTTGAAAAGATTTACCATCAAACACTGTTACTTTATCACCAGATTTTGCAGAAATTTCAGGTGCATTATCATTAAATATTAAAGTTCCAAACATCCGTGAATCAGTATGACCATCCGCATCCTTTGAATTAGCAAAAGTATCATAAATCCAATCATGCATAACCTGATCAAGCCCAGTATTATTTTTATCTATATTAGGAGGGAATAACCCACGTGGGTCTTTCCAAACACCACTATTTGCCAGCCCCGGATTAAAGCCTGTATTTACGACATCACCCAAAAATTGAAATTCAAATACGGATTCATCATTATTTTCATGCGCAACATCAAAGTTCCAAGTATAATCGTCTACTAAAGAAAAGTGACCATGATCACCTTTTATAATTTCATCAAAAGCAGAAGCTGCTTCATCATAATAAGTTTTGGTAGAATTACCATAATATTTTTCAATACCAGACCTATACAAATATACTTTACCAAGTAATGCGGTTGCAGAAGCACTGGTTACGCGTCCTATATTATCACCAGTCCAATATCCCTTTTTAGGTAGCAATTTCTTGGCCTTTATCAAATCATCGCAAATAAAATCCCATACTTCTTCGGGCTTCGCTTGTGGTTTATAATCCTTAGCCGATTTTGGTAATTCCTTCATTAAAGGAATATTCCGAAAATGAATTAGTAAAAAGAAATGCGAAAATGCTCGCAGCATATACGCTTCACCTAAATATGCATTTTTCTGTACCTCATTAACGAATTCCACATTCGGTATAACTTCAATCATCTGGCAGGCTTGAGATGCTGCTGTGTAAAATAATTGATAAGGTTGAACAATTGTATAATAGGAAGGAGTCAACATTGTTGTATATTGCCCCGGAGAAGCATAATCAGAACGTCCACTACCCTCATCTCCTCTATTGAATATTAATCCTGTACCTGAAGCTCCCAAAGCTCTTGGTGACGTAATATAGGAGTAGATTCCGATAATACCCTTGTTGATATTAGTAGGAGTAGAATAGAATCCATTCACATCTTGCTGATTAGGATGTACAGACAAATCATCAAATACATCATCACAAGAAGACAATGAAAATCCAATTGCTGTAATCAAAGCTAACAAAATTTTATTATATGTTTTCATATCGTTCAATATTAAAATGTTAAATTAAATCCGACATTATAGATTCGTGCATTCACAGTAGGAGGATTATCATATTGTCCGTCTACTCCTCTGTCAAACAAAGTATTATTACTTACTTCAGGATCATACATCGGGTACTTAGTAATTGTGAAAAGATTTTGTACACCTGCATATATTCTCACTTTTTTTATAAATGTCCCTTTCAACATCTGTTCATCAAATGTATAGCCAAATTGCAGATTCTTACACCTGAAATACGAACCATTTTCTATATAAAAAGTACTCGGCAATGAGTTTCCGCCAGAATAATTATCCGTTTTTGCAATTGGAACATTAGTTGACATATTATTGGGAGTCCAAGAATTCATGACATCCGTTAACTTATTTGTTCCATAATTGAAGTAAAAATAATATTTTGCTCCACAAAAGACATCATTACCTTGACTTCCCTGGAAAAAAGCTGTAAAATCCCAGTTCTTATATCCTAAAGACAAATTAAGACCATAGGTAAAGTCCGGATTAGGATTACCGATGACAGTCTTATCATTTTCATTTACAACTCCATCTTTTTTTCCTGTCAGATTACCATTCTCATCCAAACCATTGTTATCCTCAAAAATAAAATCCCCTTCATCATCGATACCCAATACTTTATACCCCCAGAATGTCCCGATAGGGAGTCCTTCTTTAGTTATTGTAGCGCGGTCATTAAATTTAGAACTTAAACTTTCACCACGTATCGGTTGTACTCCTTCACCTAATTTACGAACCTTATTTTTTAAGAAAGATATATTAGCTGAAGCATCTATACTAAAATCACCCCACATTTTACGATAACCAGCTGTCAACTCCAAACCCTTATTTTCTACTGAAGCTGTATTGAAATAAGGCAAATCACCATCATTGATAATAATAGTCTGCCCAGATGAAGGTAATGGAGCCAAAGGAGCTAATAAATCATTATTTCTTCTCAGAAACAAATCTGCAGTAAGAGTCAATGAATTATCCAAAAAGCCCAATTCTACACCCACATTAGAAGAAATCGCTGTTTCCCAAGTCAAACTCTCCTGTGCAAACCTCGTCACATAACCATAATTACGTTTATTTCCAAATATAGCTGGAACCGGTCCATAAGCCAAAGACAAGAATGAATAAGGGTCAATAAAGTTCGCTCCTAATTCACCATAGCTACCTCTTATCTTCAATTTGGACATCCAAGGTATTTTAAAGAATTTTTCTTCATGTACATTCCAACCGACAGATACAGAAGGAAACCACCCCACTCTATGATTTTTTGCAAATTTGGAAGACTTATCACTACGAATACTCAAGCTCAACAAGTATCTGTTTTGGTAATCATAGTTTAAACGTGCAAAAAAAGATAATAATGCCGAATTCTGTTCAGCGGCAGCAATAGTACCTGCTCCTTCATATCCTGTAATAGTAGGTGCCCCTAAGTCATTATTATCGGAATTAATAGACATTGTTCTGCTAAACTCACGCATCCAACTGGTTCCTAATAAAGCATCTATCGTATGACCTGCAAACGTATTATTATAAGTTATCAAATTATCAATCGTATAATTAAAATTTTCTCCACGACTTTCCGCTAAAGAAGTATAAAGTTGACCGAAACCGGAAACAGGTTCCCCACTTTCATCCCACATAGTACTATATGCAGGTGTATGAACATAATCATGAGAATTCAAATAGCTCCCAGCCAAATTCAATTTATAATTGAAACCTTTAAAGACATTCAGTCCTAAACTTAAACTACCGGTTATATCTGTAGCTCTATTTATAGCATCACGGTTATAATATTCAGCAAGTGGGTTTTCTATTGCAGAAGAAAGAATGTTATATTCTGGACCAACAGATACATATCGTCCATATTCATCTGTAACCGGAGCTGTAGGAATACCAATCATACGATGTTTAGGTGTCGGCCTTTTCTTTGTATGAGCTATTGACAAATTTTCATTGATACTCAATATCCCTTTTTTAAAAGAACCATTCACACGTGCATTATATTTTTCATATTTAGATTCAACAATTATACCTTCTTGATTAAAATATCCCACGCTTGTACTATATGTTGTATAATCACCACCACCTGAAATACTTGCACTCAAATTATAGATAGGTGCATTTTGAAAATATAAATCTTGCCAATCTGTATCAATAGACGGATATGTTGGATTAACATTCTCGGGAGCCCGTTTCAAATTACTGTTATCAGCAACCATATTCGCAAAATTTCTCCATTGACCAGCATTCAAAAAATCCAGTTGTTTAGATGGTGTTTGATATGAGAAATTTCCAGATATCTCAACTACAGGCTTCCCTTGTTTACCTTGTTTTGTTGTGATGAGGACAACACCATTTGCAGCACGTGAGCCATAAATTGCTGCAGCAGATCCATCTTTTAAGATTTCAATAGAAGCAATATCATTAGGATTCAAAGAATTCAGCCCATTATTACTCACGGCACCATCAATGATATACAAAGGTTCAGTCGTTCCAAAAGTTCCTGCTCCACGAACCAATATTTTAACATCTGCACCAGCTTCACCACCCTTTTGAATAATTTCGACACCCGGAGTTTGACCTTGTAGAGCGGAAGCTACATTACCAGCAACCTGCTTTTGAATTTCTTTAGCCGAGATTGATGCAACTGCAGCGGTCATACTGGATTTCTTTTGTACACCATAACCAACGACCACAACTTCATCCAATTGTTCCGTATCTTCCACCAAGGTCACGTTTATAGAAGTTTTAAAGCCAACTTCAATTACCTGTGTCGTATAGCCAATATAACTGAAAACTAAAGTTGATCCAGAAGCCACTTTCAAAGTATATTTTCCGTCAACATCCGTAATAGTACCATTGGAAGTCCCTTTTTCTAAAACGGAAGCTCCAATTACAGGTTCATTGTGAGTATCGACCACAACACCTGTAATCGATATTTGTTGAGCCAATGCATATAAAGAAAAGCATAAGCAGAACAGCATTAATAAATACTTCTTCATAGAATTAATTTTTGGATTATAAATAGGTAATTAAGATTAACTAAAGTAGTTCTTTGCACAACATATAACTGCGAATCATCATCCGAGGTATATGGAAAGGACCTTTAAAAAGATTACCCTTAGCGGGTTGGGCTATCGTGCCGTCGCGATGCAAATAACCGTACCATTCACCATATTCCTTATCGGGGAAATGGGCATAAGTCCAGTCGCTGATTTGCCGGTGCATAGCAAGATATTTTTCATCATGAGTCGCCTGATAGGCATAAAGAGTAGCAATAATCGCTTCGGTCTGCGGCCACCAGAATTTCATATCCTGAGAATAATCCTGCGCAGGGAAATGACGGCAATCCCGGAAATTAATTATGCCTCCATATTCTTTGTCCCAGCCCCATTCCCAAGACCAATCAAGAATCTGCAGCGCCATCTGCACCAACTCCTTATCCCAATTACGAAAGCGGGCTTCCTCCAAAATGAACCAAGAAGTCTCGATGCAATGCCCCGGATTGATGACCCGACCGTTGCAAGTATCAATAAACTCCCCATCCTTACCTACCGTTTCCAGTAATGCCTTGAACTCAGGATGAATGAAGTATTTGCGAAGAGCCGCAAGCGAGTCGTTGATTTGCGTGTCGAGTATCGGATCGGAAATGGCTGCGCGTATACGAGATGCAGTGTTAATTAGAATCATCGTAATGGAATGTCCGCGAGCTTGCAGCGTAGGCAGATACTTAGGTTCCAAGAATCCGGGGGTGGAAAGAAACCTCTGTATGTTTTTGAAAAGCGACAGTGCTTTTTCTGCATAACTCCCGTCGCCGGAAGCTATGGCATACTCTGCCATGGCAATAGCTGCAAAACATTCGGAAAATACATAGCGGCGCTTACGCAAGGGCTTACCGTCATCGGTAATCTCAAAATACATATGCCCGTCTGTATCAAAACAATATTTTTCTATAAAGTCGATACAGCTCTTGGATGCAGCAAGCCATTCGGGATTTTTCTCCATATTATTGTAAGCATAGGCTGCTATAAATCCAAAACGTCCCTGAAACCATACTGATTTTGTGGTGTCCATCAAAGTTCCGTCACGGTCAATGCAAGTGTAAACCCCACCATGTTTATGGTCGAGCCCATGCTTCATCCAAAACGGCATGATATTCTCTGTGAAATCCTGACGATAGGATGCAGACCACGAATTTAAATAATCCGTCACATTCATAGGTTTTCTTTTTTAAAGTTTATCAATCTAAAATTTATTGCAACGTTCAAAGAAATGGATAGCTTCAAGTTCTGCCTTCATCCGTTGCTCTTCTTCCTCCGTCATATTCTGGAAAGGAGTACGGTTCTTGCCCAAATCAAGACCTATCAACTTCATAATACGCTTGCCTCCCACTATATTTCCACGGAAATGACAGATAACGTTTATCACCTCCTGAGAGAAGTTCTGACGTTCGCGGGCCAACTCCAAATCACCGGCTTTCCAGGCATCTATGATACCAACCAATTCTTTTCCATTATAATTGGTAGTACCGCCAATACCGCCTTGCGCGCCTCCCATTGCAAGGCAGGGAAGTATTGTTTCGTCCTGACCATGCAGCATATCGTATTTTCCTCCTTTATACAATCGGCATTGATTGTATTCGTACATACTCTCGAACGTATATTTTATACCTGCAAAATTGGGCACGCGTCCATCAACAGCTTCCAATAGCTTAACCATAGGCAAGAATGCCCCGTTGAATGCAGGGATATGATAGTAATAGAAAGGAAGGCTCGGAGCGCCGGAAGCAATTTCTTCTATATACTTCACCAGTTCTTCAATACGACCGATTTTAGGAAAAGGAGGAGCCATCGCACCAATACCCCAAGCTCCGATTTTTTGAGCGTGCTCCGCCAGCATACGACTCGCCTTTACACAACAACTACCCACATGGACAATCACCTTAAAACCTGCAGGGGCTACTGCAACCCAACGCTCAGCAAGTTTCATCCGCTCTTCTTCCGTCAGCATATATCCCTCTCCGGATGAACCATTAATAAACACTCCCTGAAGCCCATTTTTCTGTAACATCTTAGCATAAGCCTCAATGGGCTCATAATTCACTTCACCATTTTCATAAAATGGAGTAAAAGGCGCATCAATCAATCCGATAATCTTTTCCATATTCATATTCTTTATATTGTTATACATATTATCTGTTATTATTCCACATTATCTGTCTTAGGACGAAGGAAGTATAGTTGCAATGACAAAGCAATCAGCACAATTACACTGAGCATGGCAAATCCCTGCCCCAGATTACCTCCGTCTGTCCACTTTCCTAACAACTCGGTAACGGCAGCACCTGCAAAGACTCCGGTCATATTCATTACTCCATAGGCTGTAGCACGATGTTTGGCAGATACAAACTGACAAAGAATAGGCATATTATTGGCATCGAAAATACCAAAGCCGACTCCAAATAACAGTCCCGCTCCAACAACGGACACAAAGCTGTGACCGAATCCCAGCAACAGCAACGCCGGCACAGTCAGTCCCAATCCGATGGCTCCTGTATAGACACGTCCCCGGATATTTTTCTGGACCCAACGATCGGACAAGATACCTCCGATAATGACTCCTATAAAGGATGAAAAGGCAATTGTAATGGTAGAAATGGGACCTGCCTCTGACATCGGAATATCTAAGTTCTCGGCAAACAGCGTTGGCAACCAGTTCTTTGTAGCCCACCCCGGAAGGCTCGGAGCTGCAAAATAAAAGAGGATAATCCAAAACGCCCAAGTGGAGAAAAGCATACTGAGCCCGCTGAACAAAGATGGTTTCTTCTCTCCCCTCTCCAACGGAACTTCCTTTACTGAAGCATGAGCCGGATTTTCACGAAGTGCAACCACTAATATCAATGAATAAACAATACCTATTATACCAAACCAATGAAAAGTGGAATGCCATGAAAACATTGCTGCAACCGTAGCGCCAAAACCACCGATAGCCTGCCCCACATAAAGCCCCGTCATATGTACTCCAATAGCCAATGAACGGGATTTACCCTGATGCCAGTCTGCAATTAGAGATAAAGCGGAAGGTATATAGAGTGCCTCGCTTACTCCCATCACCGCACGCAACCAATACAATTCATGAAAATTATCGGCATATCCCATTAAATAAGTAACGGCAGACCACACAAACAAACTACCTACAACCAGCCACTTACGGCTAAAACGGTCGGCAATCATACCGGCAACAGGACTCATGAATCCGTAAATCCACAAGAAGATAGCCATTAACGCACCAAACGCCTCCGCCTTATTCAGTTCTACAATATCGACCTTCATCGCCTCTTGCATAGTAGAAAGCATTTGGCGATCCATGTAATTGAGCAAAGCAACCACCCATAACAGAGCAACGACTACCCAAGGATACAGATTTTTGTTTTTCATAATCATTAATTAAAGCTATATTTATTTATCTCGTTGCAAATATATCAATCATTTTAATATATACAAAATATTTAATAAATTATTTTATTAAATAATGAGATATAATTAAAGATATATATCTAATAAGAGAGTATATCACAACTTTACCTTAGCTATCAGCTTACGAATCTTCCCCTGCCCAATGACAGGCGCATGGGGATCTTCCGGATATACAATCATAAACTGACCGGGATTTAAATCAACCCACGTAGTAGAACAATCTGAATACAAGGCGCAATCACCCTCTTCTTCGTAAGGCTTAACTTGCTGTTTTACATCTTCAATCGCTTTCCATCCTATTCTTTCCACGCCTTGCAACAAAATATGTACATCAATATAGGCACGATGCACTTCAAGCACCTGCTTATCCTGTGCAACGCATTCAGGATTTATATTCATGACAAACAAATTATCACCGTCTATATCAATACGCCCCAACTCTGCATGAAGCAAATCATGCGTTTTTACATAGTCAAAAAGAGTTTTAAACTGAGGATGAAGCATCTCTATCCTACCACTGTTCTGCAAATTTGATACAATCATATTCTATTTTTTTAATTAAACATATAATCTCGGAGGCAAATATAGAAACAAATTTAATTTTAAAAGAATTATTAATAAATTATTTTATTAATATCGAATATAAAAGCAAATTTATTATCTTTGTAAAAATTCAATATAAGCAAAGGTATGAGACAGCAGCTATTAAAAGAAATAGAGTCGGGAAGCAAAAGTGCTCTCGTAAAAAAGAGGATTATTACACATTATATATATAATGGCAGTTCCACCATTACGGATTTATCCAAAGAATTGGATTTAAGCATACCTACCGTCACTAAATTTATCAGTGAGATGTGCGAAGATGGATATATCAATGATTATGGAAAATTAGAAACCAGTGGAGGACGACACCCCAGTTTGTATGGTCTTAATCCTGAATCAGGGTACTTTATCGGAGTTGACATAAAAAAATTCGCTGTCAATATCGGTTTAATCAACTTCAAAGGTGACATGATGGAGTTAAAAATGAATATTCCATATAAACTTGAAAATACACCGGAAGCAATGGAAGAGTTATGCAAATTAATAAACTCTTTCATCAAAAAGGCAAAAGTCAATACAGAGAAAATTCTAAATATCAATATTAACATATCCGGACGTGTTAATCCGGAATCGGGTTACAGCTTCAGCCAATTTAATTTCTCCGAGCGTCCATTAGCCGAAGTCCTCACCGAGAAAATAGGATATCAGGTCTGCATAGATAACGACACCCGGGCGATGACCTATGGAGAATACCTGCAAGGATGCGTAAAAGGAGAAAAAAACATCATCTTTGTCAACCTTAGTTGGGGACTTGGTATAGGAATCATCATAGACGGCAAAATATATACCGGAAAATCCGGCTTCTCCGGAGAATTTGGCCATATAAATGTCTTTGACAATGAAATACTATGCCACTGTGGTAAAAAAGGATGCCTGGAAACGGAAGCATCCGGCTCTGCACTATACAGAACCTTACTGGAACGCATCAAAAATGGTGAATGTTCTATCTTATCGGGTAGAATAGACAACAGAGAACTGCCGCTTACATTGGATGAAATAATAGCTGCCGTAAATAAGGAAGATTTATTATGTATTGAAATCGTAGAAGAAATCGGTCAGAAATTAGGTAAACAAATAGCAGGATTAATCAACATTTTTAATCCCGAACTTGTAATTATCGGGGGGACTTTGTCGTTGACCGATGATTATATAGCCCAACCTATAAAAACAGCGATAAAAAAATATTCCTTGAATTTAGTGAATCAGGATTCCACCATCACACTATCCAAACTGAAAGACAAAGCAGGAATCATAGGTGCTTGTATGCTGGCACGAAGCCGGATGTTTGAGTGCTGACATCTATATTTATATATGCAGGAGGGTGTCTCAAAATGAATATTGAGACACCCTCCTGCATTTTCTCAGTCTTATTCTGCTATCTATGAAGTAATAACTATTTCAATAAATGAGCAAATTTTGCCGACAACTCCGCCTTATCTGCACTAACCAATAAGTTATCCCCTTTAGAATCTACCAACAAAGCAGCATTCTGCGAAGCAGCGAAAGATGCTACATCAGCTGTTTCTTCAACAAAAAGGCAACCGGGGAACAGAGGCACAAACACTTCTTTGGTTTGTCCTTTCCATTTCTTGAATACGACTTGCATAGGACAAAATGCAGTATAACCTGCAGCATTCAGACGCTGCATCAGTTTACGTTCCGACCTTGGCGCTGTATACAGAGCGTACCAACGATTCATTTCATTATTAGCTATCATATTGCTTTGTTTGCTTTTCTCCATCCTTTAATTAAATCTTTCACAAATAGTATCCAACCGACACATCCTACTCCCGCCAAGAATACAAATCCGATAAGAATCATAATTTTATTCGGTTTGGCTGCACGTAACGGTACTGTAGCCGGTTGCACAACTGTATATACCGGAGTGATTTCCTGCACCTTGGCCCTTGCCATTTGCAATTGGCCGGAAACCTGCGTATAAACAGAATATGCCAATTCCACTTCATTCTTCAAGCGTTCCTGCTCAGCACGATAACTCAACAGAATGATGTTTTGGTTAGCATCTGCAAATGTAGCATATTTTTTTTGAGCTTCCTCATAATCAGCCTTAGCTTCTTTATAAAGTCTTTCGGTAAAAGCTAAATCGTGGCGGGCTTTATTGGTACGGTAGTCTGTGATGTAATTCTGCAAACAGTGCATAACCGTATCTGTCAACGATGCCGAAATCAAAGGATCCTGCATCGTAACCTCCAGCGTTGTGACTCCTGTCTTTTTATCAATAGTGACCAAAATACGTTTGCTCAACGCTTCTGCCACTCTTGCTTCATCCATGGTCAAATGAAAAGGATCGGTCTTTCCCTCCCGCTTTTCCGGCTTATCTTTGAACAACGACATTGTCCATCCCAGAGCCTTAAATGGAGCGGACACTACAGCACTCATCCAAGATGAACGCTGGTACTCATCCAAATAAGCATATAAAGTAGTATCTATCTTGCTTTTTTGGTCTTTTACTTTTACATCAAACAATTCCAACAAAAAGGGCGTTGACTTGACAATATCAGGATATAACTCAGGCGATAAGGCATCTTCTCCGGACGAAGCGCCACCGATATTAATACCCGCCATGGCCGCTAACGCTCCCATGCTTCCACCACCTGTCTTACTGGAACTCTCAGGAGCCAATGTCACCTTCGTAGAATATTCTTTGGGAATGCTGAACGCTACAACCACACCTATAAGAGCAGCAATACCACATGCCTTGAAAAGTAGTTTACGCTCGGCCCATACTTTCTGGGCAAGCTCAATCAAGTCTATTTCTTGTTCTTCCGGCTGCTGAGGTGTTATCTTCTGTATATTTTCTTCGCTCATAATTCTTAATTACTTAAAGAGGTTAACCATAGTAGCAATCATCGTAGCCAAAGAAGCCGCAGAGGTACCCATACCTATTATTTCGGCAGGAGTCATCTTCTTCTTCGGATCTTTGCTCGGAACAATTATCTCACATCCCGGCTCAATATATTTTGAACTACCCGACTTCAAACGAGACACCGTACCGTTCATATGTACAACGTATGCTCTTCGTTTTTTGGCATCATTACCAAATCCACCCGCTTGGTTCACATAATACTTCCAGCCCTCTCCTTCTTTATAAAGAACTGTATTGGGATACATCACAGCACCGCTAATCTTGACTGTACTTACAAATTCAGGCACAAAGAGCATATCTCCCTCACGCAATACCATATCATAGTCTGAACCCGGATTTTGCAAAGCCTTTTCCAAGTTGATACCAACCGAATAAGTATCGGACAAATCTAACTTCTTTACAGAAATGGAATCACCGCCGGAAGTCATCTGTGCCATACGCAGCACATCCTCTTTACGACGAAGTTCTTCTTCGGTCATTTTACGCAACAAACGAGCGCCTTTCGCATATGCATCCGAAGAAATACCTCCGGCCTTGGTAATCAAATCACTCAAGCGTTCATTCTTCTTAGATAACGCGTAGTTTCCGCTAAAGAGCACCTCTCCCGCTACTGTCACAGTCTGCTGACGATAGTAAGCCGGGCTCTTGCGGATGTATACTTCATCGAACGGCTCAAGATGGAAAGATTCGCCTCCCTCACCCACTAACAAACCGTCTTTCAAGTCGAAAGAGAAATTCTGGCCGACATTGCCGCTGAATGCGGTACTTTTCGGGTCTTTCATACGACGGGCAACTTCCACTCTGGTAGTAGCTGCAGATTCCAATAAACCGCCTGCTTGTATAATCAAATCCTCCACCGTCATCTTATCCGCATACAGATAAGTTCCGGGATCGGCAACCTCTCCATGAATGGCTACCGTAGTCTCCTCCCTCAAATCTTGAACACTGGGGATAAACAATATATCATTTTTCTGCAAAGGAATATCCGCAACAACGCCCTCCAACAAACCTTTCAAGTCTATTGAAATCATTTCCCGGGTCAAGTCCTCGTATTCACGGCTGATTACGGCACGGTTCAAGAAGGCATCACCCCGTATACCTTCGGCCTTCTTTATCAACTGCTTCACAGTATTTACCTCTCCGCTCAACTGATACAACCCTTCACGATATACGGCACCACGAACTTCCACACGATTTTCAAAACGGTCAAGAACAGAATCCACCGTCAATACATCTCCATCCTCAAGGCGGAATACGGAATAATCCATTTCATCAACATTGAATATCTGATGCTCGCGACCACTCTTACGTACAAGGCGGACAGCCTTCTTATAAGCATCACCTGTAAAATTACCGGCATATCTCAGCAAAGTGGCAATCGTTTCGGTAGGTTTCATCTCGTAGAACATAGGACGCTTTACCTTGCCCAAGATTTGCACCAAAGTTTGATAAGGATTAACAAGAATTACATCACCATCCTGCAAACGAATATCATTTTTCAGGCGGCCTTCCATTATAAAATCATAGATATCTACATCAGCGACAGTCACTCCGTCACGTATAACTTTTATGCTGCGGAGACTACCTATCTTATTTACTCCCCCTGCCCAATACAATGCGTGGAAAACGGACGCGAATGAAGAAAGAGTGTAGGTACCGGGCACAACAACCTCTCCCATGACATTCACCTGAATGGAACGAATCTCACCCAAAGTCAATTTTATCTGGGTATTAGGAGTTTCTCCCGTAACACCTGCATATATTTTGGCAAATTCATTCTTCAGATAAGTATTGGCCTCTTTTACAGTCTTTCCACCCAAATAAACCGGACCTAAATTTTCAATCTGCACAGTGCCTTCAGGAGAAATCGTCTCTCTGATGGTAGTTTGAGAAGCCCCCCAAACATCAATGATAACTTCATCACCTGCACCCAAACGATAATTATTAGGGGTTGCCACATTTATATTAGGCTCAAATGTCAGATACTCATTATCAAAAATATTATGTCCGAAAATTTGTTGGGTGGGATCCTCTTTTTTCTCTTTTTTCACCTTGGTCGGAGCAAACAAATTATCATATCCCAAATAGTCCGTTTGTTCTTCACCATCCAATTCCAATTCGGATTCCATCTCACCTCCGTCGCGCTGTTTATTCTTGTCGGTCTTAGCACGCAACCCTTTAATAGTTTGCTTCTTAGAGTTGGCATTGCTCAGCTCGGAATCATTCTGAGAAATATTCTTGTTTTTGTTTTCGTATTTTTGGGGAGTACGCAAGCGCGAGTCACTCTTCTCCACTCCGGCACTTACATCCGTCTTTCCTGAATACTTTGACTGTATTCTTTGAATTTGTTCTTTCGTAACCCCTTTCTTCATCAACTCAATTGACATCTGCTGTTGTGTCTTTCCCGCCTGTTGAGCCTCCTGCACGTATTGAATGACTTGTTCGTCTGTCATTCTCTGGGCAAAAACTACACTTGATACTGTGAACATCAACAAACATAAAAGTATAAATCTGCGCATAAATAAGACTTTTGATTAATCCTTTAGTAATCTAGTTATGTTTTTAAATTGGGGGCAAAGGTAATACTTTATTTTCATAATATACATTTATTTCATTCCGAAGTTTCGGAAAAAGAATTAATTCCCTACCTCAATACTACAGGGACTTCCTCACTATTATCACCTACTGCAAAGACCTTGTTTTCCGGACATTTTTTTGAAGTTCAATCTTTTTACCATAAGTTATTTTTGAACGCCACAAATATTTCTAAAAAATCGGGCAATTCTTTTTGCCAATTCAAATAAAGATGTACCTTTGCACCCCGTAAGTAAAAGGCCGCTATAGCTCAGTTGGTAGAGCAACGCATTCGTAACGCGTAGGTCGCCAGTTCAAGTCTGGCTAGCGGCTCAATGAAAAGACTGATATCTAAATATCGGTCTTTTTCTTTTTTTTCCAAAATCTTGCTAACTTTGCCCGACTCAAAAAACAACCAGGATTATATGGAAAAGAAGAAGAAAAAAAGAATCCTTCTCGGAGTATTGGCATTTGTTCTGCTCGCAGGCATCGCAGGTGCAGGCGCAGTGTATTATTACCTGTTCGCTCCGCAATTTCACCCTCAAAAGACAACTTACGTCTACATCGACCGTGACGACACGGCAGATTCCATATATAATAAGGTGAAAACACTGGGAAAGCCCAACAGCTTCATCGGCTTCAAATGGATGGCCCAATGGCGCAAGTACCCCCGCAATATCCATACCGGACGCTACGCGATACGTCCCGGTGAAAACGTCTATCATGTATTCAGCCGCTTCTACAGAGGATACCAAGAACCCATGAACCTGACAATAGGAAGTGTACGCACCTTAGACAAACTGGCACGCAGCGTAGGAAGACAGCTGATGATTGACTCCGCCGAAATAGCCGGAGTAATGAACGATTCGCTGTTCCAACAGAAATTGGGATACAACAAAGAGACGATAGCCTGCCTCTTCATTCCCGAAACCTATCAGGTGTATTGGGACATGAGTGTGGACGATTTCTTTAAACGAATGCAGAAAGAACATCAAAAGTTCTGGACTCAAGAACGTCTCAATAAAGCCCGAACCATCGGCATGACGCCGGAAGAGGTATGCACGCTCGCCTCCATCGTTGAGGAAGAAACCAACGACAACCCGGAGAAACCCGTGGTTGCAGGTCTGTACATCAACCGCCTGCATACCGGTATGCCGCTACAAGCTGACCCCACCATAAAGTTTGCACTGCAAGACTTCGGCCTGCGACGAATCTCCAATGCACACCTCACAATTGATTCGCCCTACAACACTTACCGCAACCTCGGCCTGCCGCCCGGTCCCATCCGCATTCCTTCTCCCATAGGTCTGGACGCAGTACTTAACCATACCAAGCACAACTACATTTACATGTGTGCCAAAGAAGATTTTTCCGGTACTCATAACTTTGCATCCAACTATGCCGAGCATATGAGAAATGCAAGAAAATACTGGAAGGCCTTAAACGAAAGAAAGATTTTCAATTAATATTATAATAAAATAAAAGCAAAAAGCTATATTTGCGATTATTATTAAAACCGTGACTAACACTTAAACAATAAAAAATGAGCAAGCAACTCTTACTTGGCGATGAAGCCATTGCACAAGCTGCATTAGACGCCGGACTTTCAGGTGTATATGCCTATCCGGGCACTCCTTCGACGGAGATTACCGAATATATCCAAATGGCACCGATTACTGCCGAAAAAGGTATCCACAACCGTTGGTGTTCCAACGAAAAGACCGCTATGGAGGCAGCCTTGGGAATGTCGTTCGCAGGAAAACGTTCACTGGTGTGCATGAAGCATGTAGGTATGAACGTAGCAGCCGACTGCTTCATCAACTCCGCCATTACCGGCGTTAAAGGCGGTACAATCGTCATTGCAGCCGATGACCCCAGTATGCATTCATCACAAAACGAACAAGATAGCCGCTTCTATGGTGACTTCGCATTAATCCCGATGTACGAACCGAGCAACCAGCAAGAAGCCTACGATATGGTTTACAACGGATTTGCCTTTTCCGAACAAACCGGCGAACCTCTGCTGATGCGTATGGTTACCCGTTTGGCACACTCCCGTTCCGGCGTAGAGCGCAAAGCCCAACAACCCCAAAACGATATTTCCTTCAGCGATGATCCGCGCCAGTTCATCCTGCTTCCCGGCAATGCCCGCAAACGCTACAAACAGCTGTTGCAACGTCAGGATGAATTCATAAAAGCATCGGAAAACTCACCATACAACCAGTACATTGACGGTCCCGACAAAAAGCTCGGTGTCATAGCTTGCGGTATCGGATACAACTACCTCATGGAGAACTATCCCGAAGGCTGCGAATATCCGGTATTAAAAATCGGTCAATACCCGCTCCCCAAGAAGCAACTGATGCAGCTCGTAGAAGCCTGCGACGAAATACTCGTCCTGGAAGACGGACAACCCTTTGTAGAAAAACAACTGAAAGGCTACCTCGGCATCGGCATAAAAGTCAAAGGACGTTTGGACGGTACACTGTCACAAGACGGAGAATTGAATCCGGACAGCGTAGCACGTGCCGTAGGCAAAGAAAACAAAGCCGAGTTCGCCGTTCCGTCACTCGTGGAGATGCGCCCGCCCGCCTTGTGCGAAGGCTGCGGACACCGCGATATGTACACCGTACTCACCGAAGTGCTGCGTGAGGAATATCCCGCCCATAAGGTATTCAGCGACATCGGCTGCTACACTTTAGGAGCCAACGCCCCCTTCAACGCCATCAACTCCTGCGTAGACATGGGTGCTTCCATTACAATGGCTAAAGGCGCTTCGGATGCAGGAGTACATCCTGCAGTTGCCGTTATCGGCGACTCCACATTCACCCATTCCGGCATGACAGGCTTGCTGGACTGCGTCAACGAGAATGCCAACGTAACCATCGTAATCTCCGACAACGAAACCACCGCCATGACCGGCGGACAAGATTCAGCCGGAACAGGCCGTCTCGAAGCTATTTGCGCAGGAATCGGCGTAGCGCCGGAACATATCCGGGTGGTAGTTCCTTTGAAGAAGAACTACGAGGAAATGAAACAAGTAATCCGTGAAGAAATCGAATACCGCGGCGTATCCGTCATCATTCCCCGCAGAGAATGTATCCAAACCTTAGCACGTAAGAAACGAAACAAGTAAAACCATGAAAAAAGATATTATACTTTCCGGCGTAGGTGGACAAGGTATCCTCTCTATCGCCACCGTAATCGGCCAGGCAGCCCTGAAAGGCGGATTATACATGAAACAAGCCGAAGTGCACGGAATGAGCCAGCGAGGCGGCGACGTACAGTCCAATCTTCGCATCAGCGACCGCCCCATCGCCTCCGACCTCATTCCTACGGGCAAATGCGACCTCATCATATCCCTGGAACCGATGGAAGCGTTGCGCTATCTCCCCTACCTCAGTCCCGAAGGCTGGCTGGTGACCAACGAAGCCCCTTTCATCAACATCCCCCGCTATCCTGCCGAGGAAGCGCTCAAGGCCGAGCTTGACAAACTTCCCCACAAAATTGTGCTGAACGTGAACGAAGTAGCCAAAGAAGTCGGCTCTCCCCGCGTTGCCAATATCGTGCTGCTGGGAGCCACCATCCCGTTCCTCGGCATTGATTACCAAAAAGTACAGGACAGCATCCGTGACATTTTCCAACGCAAAGGCGAAGCCATCGTAGAACTGAATCTCAAAGCCCTGGCCGCCGGCAAGGAAATCGCAGAAAATCTGATGTAAATCAAAATTCCAATAACCATGAATGACAAATACTGGGAAGAAGAGATAGAGACCATGCCGCGTGAGAAGTTGCGTGAACTGCAACTTCAGCGGCTTAAAAAAACAATCAGTATTGCAGCAAATTCTCCCTATTACAAACAAGTATTTCAAGAGCACGGCATTACAGCGGACAGTATTCAGTCGGTAGAAGACATCCGGAAAATTCCGTTCACCACCAAAGCGGATATGCGCGCCAACTACCCTTTCGGACTCGTGGCAGGCAATATGCACGAAGACGGCGTACGCATCCACTCTTCCAGCGGAACCACGGGAACTCCTACCGTCATCGTCCACTCCCGGCACGACTTGGACTCTTGGGCGAATCTTGTGGCACGCTGCCTGTACACAGTAGGTATCCGCAAAACCGATGTTTTCCAAAACAGCTCCGGCTATGGCATGTTTACCGGCGGATTGGGCTTCCAGTACGGCGCCGAACGCCTGGGAGCGTTGACCGTACCTGCAGCTGCCGGAAACAGCAAGCGGCAAATCAAGTTCATCATGGACTTCAAAACCACCGCCCTGCATGCCATCCCCAGCTACGCCATACGTTTAGCGGAAGTATTTCAGGAAGAAGGTATCGACCCGGCATCTACCACACTGAAAACGCTCGTCATCGGAGCCGAGCCCCATACGGACGAACAACGCAAGAAGATTGAACGTATGTTGGGCGTCAAAGCCTACAACAGTTTCGGAATGACCGAGATGAACGGTCCCGGTGTAGCCTTTGAGTGCACCGAACAGAACGGAATGCACTTTTGGGAAGATTGCTATCTGGTCGAAATCATCAATCCCGAAACCGGAGAACCTGTCCCCGACGGCGAGATTGGAGAACTGGTGCTGACTACCCTTGACCGCGAAATGATGCCGCTGATACGCTACCGTACGCGCGACCTCACCCGCATACTCCCCGGCAAGTGCCCATGCGGACGCACGCACCTGCGTATCGACCGTATCAAAGGCCGCAGCGATGATATGTTCATTATCAAGGGTGTCAACATCTTCCCCATGCAAGTGGAAAAAGTATTGGTACAGTTCCCCGAACTGGGCAGCAACTACCTCATTACCCTGGAAACCATCAACAATCAAGATGAAATGATTGTGGAAGTAGAGCTCAGCGACTTATCCACCGACAACTATATAGAACTGGAGAAAGTACGCAAAGCCATTTCCCGCCGACTGAAAGATGAAATCCTTGTCACTCCTAAAGTGAAGCTGGTCAAGAAAGGCTCCCTGCCTCAAAGCGAAGGCAAAGCCGTCAGGGTAAAAGACTTGCGGGATAACAAATAATATTCTACCGGTATGTCCAGTTTCAACCGTTAATGAAGCCGTGCCATACCGGTAAATATCCCTGCATTATACTCCCGAAACTCCCGGAATTTACTTCCCAAACACCGGGCATTCCAACCTAAAACTTCAGGCATTTCGGGAGTAAACACCTGGAGTTAAACGAGCAAAAGCCTGGACTTTTCCCCCTCACTGCAACCAATCCAATTTTTACTGAACTCTCTGATCTTCAAGAAGCAAAACCGTAAAATAACGACAAAAGAAAAAGGAACGGTAGTCAACCAAGATTACCGTTCCTCTTTTATAGAAAGCCGCACCGATGATGTGATGAAACTCCGTATGACATGATTTGAGTGCTCCTCCTCTTTGTAATCCACCGACTCAAGAGTTACCCCGAAGGGCGTGGCCCGCCATTGAGAACTGAAGCTTGTCTCGGTATTTCATTAGAATTGATGAGTTTCCCGATCCAATCAATGCGGCTATTTTTTCTACTTCAAAGGTAGTAAGATTATACGAAAGAAACAAGAAAAACAAGAAATTTGTTTGTCTGCACCTCATGTTTTCACACTTCACCGAGCTTACTAAAAACAAAAAGTGCCGATTACGTATTTGTAATCAGCACTTTGCAGGTTTATTCTTTACCTCAGCTTATGCAGCTTTTGCTTTAGCAACAATAGCCTTGAAAGCTTCCGGGTGATTCATTGCTAAATCAGCCAAAACTTTACGGTTAATTTCAATACCAGCTTTGTGCAGAGCTCCCATCAGTTTAGAATAAGACATACCTTCCAGACGTGCAGCAGCGTTGATACGTTGAATCCACAAAGCGCGGAAGTTTCTCTTCTTATTCTTACGGTCACGGAACGCATAAGTCAAACCTTTTTCCCAAGTATTCTTGGCAACGGTCCAAACGTTCTTTCTTGCACCAAAGTAACCTCTGGTCAATTTCAAAATTTTCTTTCTTCTTGCTTTAGAAGCAACATGATTTACTGATCTTGGCATAGTTTTACTTGTTTTTGAATGTTAGCGCCGGTACTTCACGCAACGGACTTAAAGCTAATGCATTCGGTTAATAACTTTAATAATACTTCGTACGCTTTTGATTACTTCATAGCTAAGAGTTCCTTAACCTGGCTCATATTCGTTATATCAACGGTTGTAGAGTAACACAGATTTCTCTTTTGCTTCTTGGTTTTCTTAGTCAGAATGTGACTGTGAAAAGCGTGCTTTCTTTTGATTTTACCTGTTCCGGTAAGAGTAAATCTCTTTTTAGAACCGGAGTTAGTCTTCATCTTTGGCATCTTACTTATTTTTTAATTATTTAATTATATGGCAACGCACTATACCTGCGGCGTTGCTCATTTCTTTAGTCTTCGCTTTGTTCTTCAGCCGGAGCTGCATCTTTCGGAGCCTCTGCGGGTTTCGGTGCGGCAGGCTTCTTGGGAGCGGCGCCCTTCTTCGGTGAAAGCTGAATAGTCATTCTCTTTCCTTCCAGAATCGGCATCTGATCTACCTTCGCATAGTCTTCCAAATCATTGGCAAAACGCAGCAACAAAACTTCGCCTTGTTCTTTGAATAAGATAGAACGACCTTTGAAGAACACGTATGCCTTTACCTTGTCGCCATCTTCCAAAAATCCTTTGGCATGTTTCAGTTTGAAGTTATAGTCATGGTCATCTGTCTGAGGACCGAAACGTATTTCCTTCACATTCACTTTTACCTGCTTCGCCTTTTGTTCCTTCTGACGCTTCTTTAACTGATAAAGAAATTTAGAGTAATCAATAATACGACAAACAGGGGGTTGTGCATTCGGAGAAATCTCCACGAGATCTGCTTCCATTTCCTCGGCCATTTTCAAGGCCTGAGCTATCGGATATACTTTAGGTTCCACCTCATCGCCCACAATGCGGACTTCTTTGGCACGGATTTGCTCATTAATCCGATGTTGCCCTTTTAAGCTGTCATTCTTCATTAAATAACGTTTACTTCCAGTTTGTTTCTTGTTTATTACTACCAAATTATTTTTTTGTTAAGTAAAAGCGGTCTTTAGAACATCGTATGTATGCTATGCTTTTACAATTGGGCGCAAAGTTACCATTTATTTATCATATTTTGAACTTCTTCGTTCACTTTTTTAGCAAATTCTTCAAATTTCATGGTTCCTTGGTCGCCTTCGCCTTGTTTGCGGACAGAAACTTCTCTGTTTTCAGCCTCTTTTTCGCCTACAACCAGCATATACGGAATACGTTTCATTTCGTTATCGCGAATCTTACGTCCTATTTTTTCGTTACGTTCATCCACAATGGCGCGAACATCGTATCTCTTCAGATAGTCTTTCACTTCCTGAGCGTAGTCATTGAATTTCTCGCTGATAGGTAGGATGGCTACCTGGTCGGGTGTCAGCCACAACGGGAATTTACCGGCGGTATGCTCGATGAGTACGGCAACGAAACGTTCCATAGAACCGAACGGAGCACGGTGAATCATTACCGGACGGTGCTTCTGGTTGTCAGCTCCCGTATATTCCAGCTGGAAGCGTTCGGGCAGGTTATAATCCACTTGGATAGTACCCAACTGCCAACGGCGGCCGATAGCATCTTTCACCATAAAGTCCAGTTTGGGACCGTAGAAAGCGGCTTCACCATATTCCACCTTAGCTTTCAACCCCTTTTCTTCGCAAGCCTCGATAATAGCCTGTTCTGCCTTTTCCCAGTTTTCATCGCTGCCGATATACTTTTCGCGGTTCACCTTGTCGCGCAAGGAGATTTGCGCTTCAAAGTTCTCGAAGTGCATAGACTGGAATACGATTGAGATGATATCCATTACACGCAGAAACTCATCCTTCACCTGGTCGGGACGGCAGAAGATATGCGCATCGTCTTGCGTAAAGCTGCGTACACGAGTCAGTCCGTGAAGCTCGCCGCTCTGTTCGTAACGGCAAACCGTACCGAACTCGGCCAGACGCAAAGGCAGGTCCTTATAAGAACGGGGCGAGTTCTTGTAAATCATACAGTGATGAGGACAGTTCATCGGCTTGAGGAAGTACTCTTCACCTTCTTCCGGTGTATGGATAGGCTGGAATGAGTCCTTACCGTATTTGGCATAGTGCCCGGATGTGATATACAGCAATTTGTTGCCGATGGGCGGACACATTACTTCCTGATAGTCGTAACGAGCCTGAATGCGGCGCAAGAATTCCTGCAGGCGGATACGCAATGCAGCGCCCTTCGGCAACCACATCGGCAGCCCCTTACCTACCGTATCGGAGAACATGAACAAGTCCATTTCCTTACCGATTTTACGGTGGTCGCGTTTCTTGGCCTCTTCCAGCAATACAAGATATTCATCCAGCATTTTCTTCTTCGGGAAAGTGATACCGTAGATGCGGGTCATCATTTTGCGGTCTTCCTGTCCGCGCCAGTATGCGCCGGCAACGGAAGTCAGCTTGATGGCCTTGATAGGTGCGGTAGTCATCAAGTGAGGACCACGGCAGAGGTCGGTAAACGCGCCTTGCGTATAGGTAGTGATGTGACCGTCTTCTAGTTCTGAAATAAGCTCACATTTATAAGTCTCGCCACGGTCGCCGAACATCTTCAAAGCATCTGTCTTTGAGATGCTCTCTCTGACAACAGCTTCTTTCTTGGCAACCAGTTCGGCCATTTTCTTTTCGATAGCGGGCAGGTCGGCTTCCTTGATGGTAGCTTCTCCCGGATCTACATCATAGTAGAAACCATTCTCGATAGCCGGACCGATACCGAACTGAATGCCCGGATACAGTTCTTGCAGAGCTTCCGCCAGCAAGTGGGCACTGGTATGCCAGAAGGCATGCTTACCTTGTTCGTCCTCCCATTTATAGAGAACCACTTCAGCGTCTTCATTGATGGGACGCCCCAAATCATAAATTTCTCCGTTTACGCCACAAGCCAGCACATCCTGTGCCAAGCGTGAGCTAATGCTTTCTGCTATTTGCAGTCCTGTTACTCCCTCGTTGTATTCGCGAACGGAGCCGTCTGGAAATGTTATCTTTATCATAATGTTATGTATAGTTCAATTTTTAGAACGCAAAAATAGCTAATTCTTTATTGATATTCTATTTTTTAGCAAAAAAATGTTATTGCTGCGTATTCGTAAATCGTTTGATGATGTTGTAAGCCGAGACAATACCCAGCTCACCCGCCTTGCTCAAATCCGAAATACCCTGCCTGTTATTGCCCAGGAAGATGTGCGTCAGACCGCGATTGAAATAGGCTTCGGCAAAGTCGGGATTCAGTTTGACAGCTTTATCATAATCTGCCAATGCCGCACGATAGTCTTTCAGCATGGACAACACGTTACCGCGGTTATAATAGCCGTACACAAAATCGGGAGCCAATTGGATGACATGGTCCAAGTCATTTTTCACAATGTCGTAATCCATAGCCGTTACTTCCGTCTTCTTCGCTTCCTGCGTACCGGAAATCGCTCCTTCGCTCATGCCCGCTTCCGCTTTCTTGTATTCCAATTGCTTGTAGCGCACCAGAGCACGCATAAAGTATGCGGGGAAGAAGGTATCATCCAGCAGGATACTCTGCGTAAAGTCGTCTATGGAACTTGCAAAGTCCTGCACCAGATAGAAATCCAGCCCGCGCATAAAGCGTTTCTTGGCATTCTTGTCATCCGCCACGATGTCCGATGTGTGGGCATCTATTAATGCAAAGTGGAAACGTACCTGCTCTTCCGTCAGCGGAGACTCCATATTGGTGATGCGCAACGGTTTGGGGAACGCCTTCGAGTGATTCAGATCATCAATATATTTATGATAATGCACAATTCGCTTCACATCACTCAGCTTTTCATAATAGGTCAGCGCATACATAGGTTCGAGCTTGATAGTCACGTTGCGGTCTTGCACACGTCCGCGATAGTCGCTCTTGTAACGCTGGTCGGCTTCCGAATCATCTGCAATCACAATCTTGCGGTAGTTCTCCATATTCTTGTCGGACTTCTTACGGGTCTTGCCGTTATCCTGTCCGGAATTACCGTCCGTATTATCCGCCACATCCTTATCGTTGCCGCCGGTTGTCACCCCGTTGCGCTTGTCAAGCTGCATCTTCATGACTTTGAACTCATCCTGTTCAGCCCCCTTGCGGTCGCCAATCTTCTTGCGGGCCTCGGCACGATGATAATAACCCGCCATAAAATTGGGATATTCGTCTATCACTTTGGAGTAATCGCTGATAGCGCCGCGGTAATCGCCCGTCTGTGCACGCAGCAAACCGCGGTTGAAGGCCGCCATCATATTGTCCGGTTCCATCTTCAGCACAAAGTCAAAGTCTTCTATCGCACGGTTGTCATCGCCTACCTGTGCACGCAGCAAACCGCGGTTATAGTGTCCGAGAAAGTTGTTGGGGTCTATGTCCAGCGCCAAGTCATAGTCGCTCATCGCACCTCTCAAATTGTTCTGATGGAAGCGTGCCAAAGCGCGGTTAATGTAGTTGCCCGAATTGCGTGCGCTCAGATGTATAGCTTGGTCCAAGTCACTTTCAGCTTTCTTGTAGTCAGATTGCTGGAGACGGACAATGGCACGCGCAGCCCAGCCGTCGGGGTCATAGCGGTCCATATCGATGGCCTTATCAAAGTCCTTCAGAGCCTGTATCGTATCATTCTGTTTGAGATTGACTTCACCACGCATCAGGTACGCACGCGTATAGCGGGGAGCTATGGAAAGCAACTGCCCCAAATCATCTTTGGCAGAGTCGAAGTCCTCCTTCTGCATATGGCAAAGGGAAAGGTTATGCCACAGCACCACATTCTCCGGGTCGTACTTCAAAGCTGTCCTGTAATCCTCTATCGCGCCGTCGAACTTATCTTGGCGGATACGCGCCAAACCTCTTATCTGATACGCGCCTACAACAAAAGGATTGCGCTGGATAGCCAAATCGCAATCCGCTTCCGCTCCCTGAAAATCATCCAGGTTGATTTTTGCCAGTGCACGGAAGAAATAAGGCTCATATAGATAAGGCTTCGCATTGATTACCTGATTGAAGTATTGGATGGAAAGCACGTAGTCTTCGAAATACAATGCGTTCCGGGCAATAGTCATCACCCGTTCCGTATTGATTTGCGCATATAACAACGTGGGCAATAACAAAATTGCCAGCAATATCTTTTTAATCATCTTGTCCTATAAATGCTTGTAAACAAAACAAAAGTAGCGTTTATTCATTTACATATCAGGATATACGGAAGACTTTTTATATTTTTTGAGCCTTTTATACCTTATTATATGGTTTGCTTATTTGATGGTTTTCACCTTATAAGTACAGTGCGCCTTACCTTTCAGCATGGCATTCAGCTTTCCCTTTATCATCTGCTTGCGCAGGGGTGAGATATGGTCGATGAACATCTTGCCGTCCAGATGGTCGAACTCGTGCTGCATTACACGTGCCAGATAGCCTTCCACCACCTCGTCGTGTTCCACCAAGTCTTCATCCAGATACTTCACGCGTATTTTATTGCCTCTTTTCACAGATTCGTGGATGCCGGGCAGGCTCAGGCAACCCTCTTCCATTGACACCTCTTCACCCGATACTTCCAGAATATGCGCATTGATATATGCCTTGCGGAAACCCTTGTACTCGGGATAATCTTCCGACAGCACATCCAAATCCACAACCACCACACGAATCGGCAAACCGATTTGCGGAGCTGCCAGTCCCACGCCGTCGGCATGGTCCATTGTTTCGAACATATTCTGAATCAGTTCTTTCAAGTTCGGATAATCAGGGGTAATATCCTCTGCCACTTTTCTCAATACGGGTTGCCCGTATACATAAACAGGTAAAATCATTTCTTTAATTATGAATTATCAATTATGAATTATTTTCTTGTTCGTCATAAAGCGGAGAAACGTCTGTTCTCCAAATAAGTTTGCAGGATAATAGTGGCACTGATTTCGTCCACCAGCGCCTTGTTCTGCCTGTCTTTCTTCTTCAGGCCGGCTTCCAGCATGGTGCGGTGCGCCAAAACCGAAGTGAAACGCTCGTCCACGTACTCTATCGGCATATCGGGCAACTTCTTTTGCAGGGAACGCACAAACGGTTCGATCCGTTTCATGTTTTCGGAAGCCTCGTTATTCATCTGCTTCGGCAGTCCCACGAGAATCCGCTCTACGGGTTCTTTTGCCACATAGTCCATGATAAAAGCGAGCAATTCGTGAGTGGGCACGGTGGTAAGTCCGTTGGCAATCATTTGCAACGTGTCGCTGACGGCTATACCCGTACGTTTTTTACCGTAATCAATAGCTATTATTCTACTCATAATGGGCTACAAAATTACGATTTATATTTGAACTCTTTTTCATACGTATCAAAAAAGATTTTGCCTATGGTGAAAATCTCATTTGATGTACATCAAACAAGTTTTACACCATAGGCAAAATTATCAGTAAATTAATTCTTATGACTTACTTAAGCCGGTATAGGAACGAAATCAATATACCAATTTCACATTATCCACATAGAACGAGTTGCCCGGAGAACCGACGTACGCCCCGCCGTGGCTGGACGTAAACTGCAACTGGATATGGGTGGGGACATCATCTTCCGTTCCCCATGCCACCTCTTTGATGGGCACGCTCTCGCCTTTGCTGTTCACGGCATAACGTTCCTGCACTTGCAGACGCATCATATGCGCTTTGTATTCGGGATTGCCCGTTATATCGCCGTACATAATGGAATAGGTGGCATTATTGCGCCAGTCATCCGTCGTAGTGTAGTAGCGCACCACTACCGTACCCACGCGCTTGGCGTAGATATTACCGTCCTTGTCCTCCCAGCGTTTCTGCAAAAAGAGGTTCATTTCGGGGAAGTCTTTCCCCTCTACGTCGGTTATCTTGCTGAAACCTGTGGCACGGATACGCTTCTCGCGGTCGGACATCTTCACCTTGTAGTCAAACTGGACGGCAATGGGTTTCTTCGTAAACGGAATACCGGAGTTCAACATCTTCTGCGGGTTCTTCGTTCCTTTGATAGGCTCGTGCACATCGCCGAGGAAGATGGAACCGGCAGCCAGTACCGTTATATCCACTATGCCCAGCACCTTTACGCTCTCCATACGGGTGTCCATACGGGCACAAAAGCCATCGCCGCGCTTCTCCGGAAATACCGAGGTATTGGTCTTGGTGATGCCCGCCACACGTGCCATTACATTAGAGGTAGCCCAAGGGGAGCCTCCCATATTCTTATAAGCCTTATTCTCGCGAATAGTGGCCGTGGGGCCAATGGCAAATACATTTTTGGTGTCGCCGCCGATAATTCCCGATTCTTTAATCTGGCGGTCAATCCATTGATCCATATTTCCGAAAGGAATCATCTCGACTTTATGCTGCGCCGATACTGCTACGCTACATAGCATTACGGACAGCAAACTCAACACACGAAGTTTTTTACGAATCATTTCTTTATTCTCCTACAATCAATTAAAGTTCATAATTCCACTGTTTCAGTGCAAAGTCCCAGTTATCCTGAACCAGTTGCACCGTACGGTCGTCATATTTATATTTATTCTTCTTATAACCTTTCTTACCGCCCACATACTGTTCGATAGCAGCGCGTGCATCCGCAAAACCGGGTATGGACAGCGCATCGTAGATGTGTTCCGTCATTCCCATTGCATCGGCTTCAAAGTCCTCGAACTTCACTTCAATCAGATTACCTGCCGGGATACTTGCCTTGTCCGCCTCATACTTATGATAAAGTTTGGCGTAGATAGACAAGATATTCTGTTCCAACTCCGCCGGAGTAATATCCTGCAACTTCAACGGCTGGATGGTATTCGTAAAGAAGCTGCGCGTACTTTCAAATACCGTGTAAGGATTACGCATCAGGTAGATGAACTTGGCATTGGGGAACATCTTTACCAATTCTTTCACACGTCCGGTGTGCGGCGGGTTCTTGCTGAGGAACTGCGTGCCATGCGTATTCCATAAGGAAATCTTGATGAGCTTGGTAAACGTTTCCTCAAACACCTTCAACTCCGCCTCGCTTATGTCATCAAACAACAGATACTTGTCGGCATACTCCTGCTGATACTTAGGCAGAAACCAGAAGTTGTAATAAGTATAAGGCATCATGTTTGCCAATGCAAATTCCTCTTCCTGCGGCAAGTCTACAGCCAGCTCCATATTGTCCGTAGGGCGCTTGTCGGGCATCAGCCAACTCATATTCTTCTTGAAGAAAGGCTGTCCCCACATCATCAGATGCGGGAACACGGTCTGATAAGTTGTGTTATAGCCGAAATGCTTGTCACAAGAGAACACATTATGCACGAAAGTTGTTCCGCTGCGCCAGTGGCCGAGGATAAATACGGGATCGTGTTCCAGCGGTTTGTCTGCCAACAGCTTCTCGTAGCGTTTGTCCTGCAAGGGAGCCAACGTGGAAAGCAGGCGGCAAACGGCTTTCGTCAATCGGTATTTGCCTTTGTATGCGGCATCTATTTCGCGTCCCTTTGTGATGGAATTGAATGTTTTCCAGTCTGCACCGACAAGCGTATTTATCGGCAGTTTGTTGAATTCTAATAAACCCATTCTTATTCGGTTAAAAGTTCTTTTTTATGTTTTCTTACATCCTGATTCACACTACTTCTTAATTATCACTGCTATTCCCTGACGTTCCAGTTCCTTGGCAGCTTTCTCTATGGCTTCATAGTGTTCGGGGGCAATTCCCAACTTCGGAAGGTCAAGCACGGGAAGTTCCTCGGAAATATGCATATCCTTATCTTCCACACGGTCGATAATCATACCTACGGCGCTGGTATTGTTGGTTATCGGGTCTATCAGGATGAAAGAGCCGGTGGCTTTGTTGGTTTGGTAAGGGTCAAAGAACAGCTCTTTGGCGGTAGTAAGCACTACGCGGGCAATTTGGTTCAACTGCATCGGCAGGGTTTCTTTCGTCAGTTGGCCGTTTTCGAGGGAGAGTTTCTCCATCGTATTGACATCCACTTTATACTTGATGTTGTCAATACGCGTGCGGCTCAAATTGGTAGTTTGCTTGATGAAGAAAGATTTGTTTACGTCCATCGGCTCCTCGTCCATCCATACCACCATAGCCTCAAAATTACGCTCCATCATCGGAAGATTGTCGGGATGCACCAGCATTTCTCCGCGCGAAACGTCAATCTCGTCTTCCAGCGTCAGCGTAACGGACTGCGGCGGGAAAGCATAATCCAATTCTCCCTCGTAAGTCACGATGCTCTTGATGTGCGACTTCTTTCCGGAAGGCAATGCCATCACCTCATCTCCCTTGCGGATAATACCCGAAGCCACCTTGCCGCAGAAGCCGCGGAAGTCAAGGTTGGGGCGCAGTACATACTGCACCGGGAAGCGGAAATCATTCAAGTTATGGTCATTATCGATGTGTACGGTTTCAAGGAAATCGAGCAAAGAAGTACCGTTGTACCAAGGCGTACGGTCTGATTTCTCCACTACATTGTCGCCGTCAAGCGCAGAAAGCGGAATGCAAGTCACATCGGGAATGCCCAGCGGAGCGATAAACTTCTTGTATTCGCCTACAATCTCATTGAAGCGTTCTTCGGAGAAATCCACCAAGTCCATTTTATTTACGGCAAGCACCACGTGCTTGATACCCAGCAAGGACACAAGGAAAGTATGGCGGCGTGTCTGCGTAATGACACCCATGCGGGCATCTACCAGAATAATCGCCAAGTTGGCGGTAGAACCGCCGGTAATCATGTTGCGCGTATATTGTTCGTGTCCCGGAGTGTCGGCAATGATAAACTTACGATTATTGGTGGAGAAATAGCGGTATGCCACGTCGATAGTGATACCCTGCTCCCGTTCCGCCTTCAAGCCGTCCAGCAACAAGGCGTAGTCTATGTGGTCACCGGCATTACCCATACGCTTGCTGTCACGCTCCAACGCATCCAACTGGTCTTCGTACAATTTCTTACTATCGAACAACAGACGTCCGATAAGCGTGGACTTTCCGTCATCCACCGAACCGGCAGTAAGGAAACGAAGCAAATCTTTCTGTTCGTCTTTATCAAGGAAAGCCTTTATATCAAGTCTTGAATCATTCATTTCTTAATTCTCAATTTTTAATTCTTAGTTTCTTAGAAATATCCCTCACGCTTCTTCTGCTCCATGCTTGCTTCTTGGTCGAAGTCGATAACGCGGGTAGTACGCTCACTCTTGGTGGTGGTCATCATCTCTTCCACAATCTTTTCGATTGTGTCGGCGCTGCTTTCCACAGCTCCCGTCAGCGGCCAGCAGCCCAACGTACGGAAACGTACCATACGCATCTCAATCTTTTCACGGTATTGTTCCGGCAGGCGTTCATCATCAGCCATAATCAGGTTACCGTCAATCTCCACGCAAGGACGCTCCTTCGCAAAGTACAAGGGGACGATAGGAATATTCTCCAGACGAATATATTGCCAGATATCCAGTTCCGTCCAGTTGCTCAACGGGAACACACGGATACTCTCTCCCTTATGGACACGTGCATTATAGATGTCCCACAATTCAGGACGCTGGTTCTTCGGATCCCATTGATGGAATTTATCGCGGAAAGAGAAAATACGTTCTTTCGCACGCGACTTCTCCTCGTCACGACGGGCGCCGCCGAAAGCCGCATCGAATTTGTACTTATCCAGTGCATGCAACAGAGCTTGCGTTTTCATCAAGTCGGTATGCACCTTACTGCCATGTGTAAAAGGTCCCACACCTGCTTCGAAAGCTTCCATGTTGCTCTCTACAATCAGGTTCCAACCATACTTCTTGGCATACTCGTCACGGAATTGAATCATTTCCTTGAACTTCCACTTAGAGTCGATATGCATCAACGGGAAAGGGACTTTACCCGGAGCAAAAGCCTTTTCGGCCAGACGTACCATCACCGATGAGTCCTTACCGATACTATACAGCATCACCGGATTCTCAAATTCCGCAGCCACTTCGCGGATAATATGAATAGACTCTGCTTCGAGTTCTTTCAAATGGCTCAGTTTATATTCTTCTTTCATTATATATTATTTCTTCTGAATTCTCGGTAAAATTAATTCCAGTAGCTTATTGACGGATTCTTCCAAACTCAATGCGGATGTGTCCAGTACCAATGCCGGATGAGCAGGAGCCTCGAAAGGTGCGGAAATGCCGGTGAAGTTCTTAATCTCTCCACGGCGCGCCTTTGCGTACAAGCCTTTTACATCCCTGCGTTCACACTCCTCAATGGGTGTACTGACGTACACTTCCAGAAAATCATCCTTTCCGATAATATTCGCCGCCATTTCGCGGATGTCATTGCTGGGACTGATAAAAGCCGCAATCGTTACAATGCCCGTATCTACAAACAGCTTGGACACCTCGGCTATACGGCGGATATTCTCTATTCGGTCCGCTTCCGTAAATCCCAAATTATTATTGATGCCGCTACGGATATTGTCGCCATCCAAAATACGGCAGAGCAATCCGCGCTTATGCAACTCACGCTCCAAAGCGATAGCTATCGTACTCTTGCCCGAACCGCTCAGCCCGGTAAACCAAATCATCACACTACGCTGCTTCAGGAGTTCTTCCTTGTCCTCGCGTGCCAGCATACGGTCGAAGATTGGATAAATATTGTTGTTATTTTCTATCATAATTCAATCAAAATGGCCAAATTAAGGGAATAAGAAATATAGAAATCAAGAAAGTGATAATATTCAGCGGAAGTCCGATACGAACAAAATCCGTGAACTTATAGTTACCGATACCCTGTACTATCAAGTTGGTCTGATAACCGATAGGCGTCGAGAAACTTGCCGAGGCAGCCATACAGATAACCACAAAGAAAGGCATCGGACTTACTCCCAACTGTGACGAAATGGAAAGCGCCAACGGAAAAGCAAGCGCAGCAGCGGCATTATTCGTTATCAATTCGGTAAAGAGGTTCGTAATAATGAAGACGGCAGCCAGCAACACTTGAGGCCCGTAATGTTCTGTCAGACCAATGATGTACTTAGCCACGGCATCCGCCACACCCGAATTTACCATCGCCTTACTGATAGCAAAAGCACAGGCAATCGTTATCAATATATCCCATGATATATATTTGGTATATTTACGGGCCGGGAAGATTTTTGTCCATGCCATTATAATAGTCGTAACAGACACAAAGAAAAACATATCCAGCTTGATATCCGGAAAAGCTTCCTTCACAGCCGGTAATTCGCCTACCGTAGCTCCGGTAATCATCAGAATCAGTAAAGCAAGTGCAAACCAACGCTTACCCTTGCTCGCAACAGGTTCAGTATCCTTGCCATTGGCAAGCATCACAAAGACGGAAGATTCCCCCCACGTCTGTACAAAAGAGTCGTCCGCCATAACAACCACCGTATCGCCTTCCCGGAAATATTCATTCTCCAAGCCCTGCGCATAACTCTGACCGTTACGCTTTATTTCTATAACCTCTGCACCGTAATGACGTTTAAAGTTGAAGTCCTTCAGTTTCTTGTTGATTCCCGGAAAACGAGCGCCCAATACAGCCTCCACCCTATGCAGGTCACTGTGTTCTTCCGGCTCGTCATCGGGCTTCACAGCATCCTTACGGACATCCGGCAGCAGCTTGGAAGAAAACAGAAACAAATAGATAATACCTGTTATCGCAATAAAAATCCCCACTTTACCAAGTTCAAACATGGTAAATCCTTCATAACCGGCATCCAGTATCATGCCATGCACCACCAAGTTTGTGGAAGTACCAATCAAAGTACAGATACCGCCCAGAATCGTTACATACGAAAGAGGAATCAGGAACTTCGTAGCCGGAAGCTTTACCGACTCCGCCCAACGCTTTATAATCGGAGCGAAAATTACAACAACAGGAGTATTATTCAGAAAAGCGGAGATAAAGGAAATTGTCGGCAACATTCTGAGCTGCGCCTTGAAAACAGTAGTTTTACCTTGTGGGAGGAGCTTCTTGATGAGTTGCCCCAATGCACCGGACTGGCGAATACCTTCACTGACCAAAAACAGCATCGCTACCGTAATCATCCCCTTGTTACTGAATCCTTCCAGCATTTCTTTGGGTGTCAGGATTCCTACGCAAAGGAATAACACCACAACCGAGAAAAGCACCATTCCCGGACGCATCTTGTCCAGAATCAAGGCCATCACCATGCCCAACAGCGCTAAAAGCACAAATATGATTTCAAACGTCATATATCTACGAGTCGTTATTTAATTACGCCTGGGCTCTACTATAAACCAGGGATTCAACAAATCTTCTTTATTATACCGTAAAGGCTCTTCCTTTCCGGCTTGATACACTTCCATACCGGCAGCCCGTGCAATGGCGTGCCCGGCGGCTGTATCCCACTCCATTGTCGGAGCAAAACGGGGATATACATCCGCTTTACCTTCCGCAACCAAACATATTTTGATAGAACTCCCGCTGGAAACCAATTCTACATCCGTATGACAACGCTTCATCTTTTCAATGTAGTCTTCGGTCTCGGAAGAAAGATGTGAACGGGACGCCACAATCACAAACTTATCATGTTTCTCCTGAACCGGCAAACAAACAGCCTTTGCCATTAACTCCTCCAACGACATACCACCGCGAGTTGTAATATCAGCCAGTTTATACGCTCCTAAACATTCTTCTGCAAAATAGAGTTCCTTCTTTACCGGAAGATAGATAACCCCCATTACCGGAATGGAATTGTGCACTAAAGCAATATTAACCGTAAACTCTCCATTTCGTTTTATGAACTCTTTCGTACCGTCCAGCGGGTCCACAATCCATAAAGTAGTCCACATACGCCTTTCCGTGTAGGGCAAATGCTTTCCTTCTTCGCTCAATAACGGATAAGGAGTATTACGCAGATAACCGGCAATCGTTTCATGCGCCTTTTTATCAGCAATCGTCAAAGGAGAATTATCCGCTTTCCTTTCTACCTGAAAGTCTGACGCCGGATCGTTGTAAATAGAAAGAATATCTTTACCCGCACACAGTGCTGCATCAATCGCGTCAAGTATATATCGTCGTTCCATATTGTATTCTAAAAATATACAAGGTGCAAAATTAAAAACTTTTCTACCGCCAAAAGTTTTTAATTTTGTTTTATAACTTCTTTTAAACGAAAAAGAGAAATTTATAAGTACTTTTCACAATCTTAGAAACCGATGTTTCATAATCATTTCCAGCGGATTATAAAAAAAGGCAGTAACTTCCCAGTTACTGCCCTATCTTGAAAGGAGGAAAATACCCCTTTCTTATGAATTACCAAAAAGAATTCAAATTAATTAATGCGATACAGCAGCCAAGCGCCCTGGAAATCCTGACGGTTAGGGTATTTAGCTTTGAAAGCGTCACGAGCATTGGCAGCCGAGTTTCTGTCTGCATATGTGCTTACAATCACACGATACATCGCTGCTTCTGCATTAAATGCAATAACCGCATTGTAGCCTTCCTTATCCAAGAAGTTCTTCAGGTTTTCCGCATTCGCTTTTACGCCGAAGCTACCGCATACAACGCTATAATCCTTCAGCCCGTCAACGCCCGATACTACCGTCACCTTTTCCTGACGAATTGTGCCTACCGGTGCACTTTCCACCACCTTAGCCTCTACAGGAGCGCTAACTACAGGAGCAACCTCCTCTACCGGTGCGGCAGTCTGCGGCTCTGCCAGTTCCTGTTGTTTAGCTTTTTCATATGCTTTCTTATAAGCGCTTTCACTTGACTTACAAGAAGAGAATGCCAGTACAATACATACTCCCATTCCTAACACTGCCAGTTTTTTCATCTTTTTCTTTTATTTTTTGTTAGTAACTATGTCTATTCTCAAATTACACTCAATACTTACGAAAAACATATTTAGTTCCTTCATAGTTCAATCGCATCTTCTTGCCTGTCAGTTCTTCCACCTTAAACGTCCTTTCGCCGGTATCTCCCCAGCCAAAGAATTTCTTATAGCTTTCCGAATTCACCAACTCCTCATGCGCAGCCTCGTTTCCGGAACTGTTATCCGGCCACAAAGTTATAGAAATTTCATCATCTTTCAACTTATAATAACCATAAAAACCTTCATAGTTTCCATTTTCATTCATACAATATGCCAGAAAACTACCTTTTTGAAAACCATAGAAAATACTGTCTACTTTCTGTACTTTACCGTCGGAATACTGATATTCGCGCAACTGCCATTTTCCTACCCAGTCAGAACCTCCGTCATTCATGCAAGACGTCAGTCCCGGTGCTATACACATCAAAAGTAATAGTATTGTCCCGTTCAGCAATTTTTTCATATACCACTTTTTTATTTAGGGAACAAAAGTACGCCGAACCGCTTATCTTCCCCCCTCCAATGCCGTTAAATATAATTAAAATCTACATTTTGTCGTTTTTCATGGCACATATTTCTAAAAAACAAGAATTATTGAACAATCATTCAAAATATTTTGTTAGCTTTGTCATATTAGACCTAATAAAAAGAAAGGAGTATTATTATGAAAGGATTAAATGTTTTAGCAGCTTTTTTGGGTGGTGCAGCGGTAGGTGCTGCCATCGGTATTTTGTTTGCTCCGGAAAAAGGAGAAGATACGCGTCACAAGATTGCGGAAATCCTTCGCAAGAAAGGTATCCGGTTGAACCGTAATGAAATGGAAAACCTCGTTGATGAAATTGCAGCAGAACTGAAAGGCGAAGCAAACGAATAAATCAAACCACATTTCAAAACAAAGCCACTATGTTTGCAGATGACAACAGTATTGAGAATATCCAGCAGCTATTTTTCGATTTCAAGAAATATCTGGAACTACAAAAAAAATACACCCAGCTGGAAGTAGCGGAAAAGCTGACCATATTGCTTTCCACACTTATACTCGTGTTACTGGTCGTCATCCTCGGCATGGTGGCTTTGTTCTATCTATCCTTTACCCTGGCCTATATATTAGACCCCATAGTAGGCGGATTAATGGTGAGTTTTGCCATGATAAGTTGTTTCCACATCCTATTGATTGCACTAATCGTCATATTCCGCAAGAAATTCATTATTAATCCAATGACCAAATTCATTGCAGGATTATTCATAGATAACGACAAGAACTAAAATATCATGGATATGAATGAAACTTCCAAGACAGAGATTCTCACATTAGAAGACCTTCAACGCCAAAGAGCCGAAGCCTTAGAAGAGTTGCGTGCCCAAAAGCAGGTCATGTCCGATACCGCCCGTAATTTATTCGCCCCTATTGCTCCTGCAGCAGACAAAGGAACAGCTGTCATGCGGGCATTTAATACCGGCATGGCAATATTCGACGGAGTAATGCTTGGAATAAAGTTGATGAGAAAAGTCAGAAAAATATTCAGACCAAGAGGTTAAATCCCTATCACTTGTCCGCCAATCACACCTGCAATAGCGCTTGCCACTGCAATAATCACTTTCAGAATCTTATCCCAAACCGATACTTTGATACTCATAATTTTCATTTTTTAATCATTAAACACTAATAACTCATTACTATCATACTTTACACGACTTATCCCAGCGGATTATCTTTCTCTCCGTCATCAGGTAATCCATCACTGCCACCGGAGGAACTGCCATCAGTTGCCGTTTCCATACATTTCTCAAATTCTACTCCTTGCAATAAAGCACGGGTAGTACCCATAGCAGCGGGACGCGTATATTCCGGAGTAAACTGGCAACGTAACGCTGTCACCTGACTCGGATTTACATCTTCCGCTTTCTCCGTACCCTTACCTCGTGTACGAGCCTTCATGGTAAATGTACCCAAACCATTCAACCGCACCGTACGGCTATTTAGCAGATACATCCGCATTGTCGACATCAAGTTTCGGATTACATTCTGCACATCACCCGGCGTCAATGAAGATTTCTCGGCAATATTCTCTGCCAATAACTGCGTATCTACCGTTTTTCCCACTTTTTTCAGGCTCAAGTGCCATGTCTTCACACCTTCTTTTGTTGCAATTTGCGACTGTCTCGCATAATAAAATAGAGGCATATTATCTCTCCTTTACATTTTAAATTAAACATCTTTTTTAAAATCTCATTTCGTTGATCAACGATGCAAAGGTGAGAATATATACAGGCATAAACAAAGAAAACAGCCCCGCTGGAGCTGTTTTCTGAAAATGATTTATAATATGCTTATTTACTATCTGTTATATACTTCCGGTTTTACAGTTCATCTACCACATAACGTTCTATATTGCGCGTCTCCTTACTAAAGGGAACCAAAAAATTCAAGAAGCCATAACGAACTTCATCATTGGGAAACTTCAATGTGTAAAGTCTGTATGCCTATAGGCAATTTACGCATTTGTTCCATTCTATTTTTTTAGAAGCTATATGTAAATATACAGTTTTTCATTTACAAGCTCTGAAACAATTAATAAAACCAGCCGGAATCACTTTAAAAAAAGTAATTCCGGCTGGTTACACATCAAAAGGATATTGATTCTTAAATTTGTTATTAGTTCAATCCAACAGATTAGTCCTCATTGATTGTACAGATGCTGACACGATTCCAGTCAGCTTCTTCAAACATATTACCTACACCCTGACCTTCCGCAGTGATGCGATTTGCAGCAATCTTGTATCTATTGATAAGCAAATTCTTAACAGATTCTGCACGTTGCTTGGCAATACGGGCGTTCACATCGGCATTTCCTTCCGGCGAAGCGTAACCTTTGATAGATACGGTTGCATTTTTATGATTCTTCAGATAAGTAGCGATACGTTCTACGTTAGGAGTTTGTGAAGACTCTACAGAAGTTCCGCCCTGACGGAATGTTACAACTGATTCCAAAGTTTTCTTGTTATTGGTAACAGTTTCCGTAATTACTTTCGGAGCCTGGTTCTTGCAATCATTCAGAGCGGTTTCCAGCTCTGCAGCTTTTTGGTTGGCATCTTTCAGTGCTGCCGCATTGTTGTTAGCCTCCTGACGCAAGTTGTTAATCTGCTCATTCAGAGCATCTATTTCCGATTGATTATACGGCTTCACGAAAGTAAAGTAACGCTTACCGTTACTACAATTGAAGTGATACTTCAGTCCGGCTGTAAACTCCCAAGCTGCACGATTGGCGTTGAAACATACATTATCTGTTCCATCCGCACTCATGTCATACACTAAAGCAGGTTTGAAAGCCAAGGTCCACGCCTTTTCTTCACCCAGATTAAAGTTAAAGTTAAGACCCAATTTGCTTGACATACTGTTAAGATCACTTGCACCGTTTACGGCATAATGCAACCAACCGATACCGGCAACAGTTTCTACTTCAAAGAATCTTGGAGCACCTGTATAACCACAGAACAGGTTATTCAGATTCAATGTGCTCAGTAAGCTCAGATTAGTGTTATCAAATGCTGTTTGGCTTGAAGTAGTGTTTATGCTTGTCATCGCTTCAAACCCCAATCCTAATACCGGAGTAACTTGTTTATTCAAGCCCACTCCTAATACAGCTCTCATATCTTTGAAAAAAGCACTGTGAGTAAGAGGAGTAGTTCCACCTGCATTAAAACCTACTGACCAATTGTCTGTAAACTTGTTCCCTACTACAGCTTTCTGCGCATTAGCGGCTACAACAGCCATACATAATGCAATACTTACAATAATTTTTCTCATGTCTGTTTATTCTTTAAAATTCGGGGCACGAAAGTAGGAATAAAACAACATAATAACTAATATTTAAAACTTAAAGTTAACAAAAAGAACAATGTTTCCTACTAATAGAGCAAAATATCAGTTTTATTATTCTATTAAGTTAGCGTCCAATTTTGACGTGTCCCCCAAGGAAAGCCGCCACAAGGCGGTTTCCTAATAAATAACGTCAAAAAAGGATATTGATTTTTAAGATTTATTGTTAGTTCAATCCGATAGTCAAGAGTAATAAATGTTCATAATCCCTACGTCCTTTAACAATTTCGCTGAAAAATTTCTTGAAATAAGCCAGCACAGACACACCCTGAATCTTACATGTGGAGATGATGGTATGATATACCGCTGAGACGCGGGCCATCCTGTCACTTCCGAAGAATAAAGAGTTCTTCCGCTCACCCACCAAGGGACGGATAAAACGTTCGGCAATGGAATTGTCGATTGAATAAGAGCCGTCATTCAAGTAGGCGAACAGCTGAGTCCAAAAAGTATCCATATAATTTATGGCCTTCTCCATCAACTCTCCACGGGGCGGATGACCGTCACTGAGCAAGACGTCAAGCTTACTGCGTAACTTTATGATTATTTCTTTGGTCTTCAAACTATTCCGGCAAAGCCTTATCTGTCCGGGGGACAACCTACCTTCATCATACTCCCGCTCCAGTTTGTAAAGCTCACCTATCAGCTCCAATATGAAAGCGGCATCCTTATCATCGCCCTGCTCCAATGCATACTTGAACTTAGCACGGGCATGAGCCATGCAACAGAGATGCTCCATATCGACCACATGGTCATCCAGATACATATAGGCATTGTAGCCGTCTGACTGAAGGGCTTTCACCTGACTGTCTCCCAGAATATACTTCAAGGCATCACGTCCTCTGGAACCGTCCTCGTAGCAATAGATAATATCACTGTTGTGACAAACCATATTGTCGGCACTCATGGTACGGTAAGAAAGTCCCTGACGATAAAGACGGGCATCTTTTGATTTTGTCTCAACGTCCTCTCCCCGAGCAGAAGCCTCACCGGACTGCGGCAGGGAGGACCCCAGATTACCGGCCAGCCGTTTATAATCGTCACGCTCTTTTTCTGCGGCCATGGCAGCCTTCTGCAAAGACAACAGTTCGTCAACCTTGGACAGCAGTTCATCTATCCGGGCCTCGTCACGGCGGATATGTTCAGCGTCCTGCTCACGGGCAGCCATCAGCGCTATTATCATTTTTGATTTTTCATCAGGGGTCATATCTGAATATGGGTCTGCAAAAGGTGCCGGAGTCTCCTCCCGTCCCTTAAGCTTCCTTGCGGAAGAAAACAGTTTCATTCCAGCAAGAGAATGACATCCTGCCAGTTGATTGAATAAATCTTCTCATCACCATCATAGGTTACATACAGAAACTTGTATCCGGGCCTGAAACGTCTCTCAAACATGCTGTAAGACATTTGGTCATAACTGAACAAACGAACCAGACGTAAATCTTTGGACATCACGATAAAAACATCGCCGTCTTCCGGTTCACGGTTCAACCGCTGATGGATGATGGATAAAACCTTGTCATATTTACAGCGCATATCGTGGAAATCACAAACAAAGAAAAAGCGGTTTAGTCCTGTTATATTCAACATAAGCCCTCCAGTTTCTCTAACAGGCTTTTCAAACCTGCGTAGCTTAAATTTTTCTAACTGATATGAACACCATTGCTCATGCGGATATCAACATGGATTCGAAGTTCGGTAGGCGAAGAAAGCCAGGTATCCACTTCCCGATTTTGTTCCGAGATTGGGGAAGGAATTTCATGCATTTCCGATTCCGGTGAGGGAACACCCAAAACCTGAACAGGAATTATCTTCTTTCGGGTATCCTTGTACCATTTTGCAAACAGGTTATAAGGAACTTTGTTGGACATACAGAATTTCTCAATCGAAACACCAGAGGGGAGGTTTTCCAATTTATAGCGCACAAACAGACGCTCAAAATCATTGTAACTATACATAAACTTTGCTTTTGATTTAACGAAAGCAAAGTTCTGCCTGCTATTTCGTTTATCCTATACGTCATTTTTGGACGCTAACTTTTTATTCATATTGAATAAAGTAACTATATCCCAAATATCACTTTATTATATTTTGTTGTTTCAAGTAAGTCTCGTGCAAAGGATAATATCTATACATACAAATAATGTAAATTACGGCTAAACCACCAATAACCGTAAAAAAATACACCCAATGATCTACCGGTAACCACAATAATCCTGCTACTATCAAAAATTGCAATACCATATAGATAACAGACACCACCACATGAGGTATCCTTAGTTCATTAGCCATTAACTGATATAAATGCTTACGATGCGGTAAGCCTATGTTCTCATGCAACATCAACCTGTGAAAAATTGTCAATACGCTATCCACTCCATATACTGACAGCAATATAATCCAACTAAAATCCCCTGTTTGGATAATCAGCTTTCCTAGCAAGAATAATAAAATAAAAGCAATACTTACCGACCCCACATCACCTGCAAAACATCGTGCTTTCTTTCTGAAGTTGAAGAAACAAAAAACCAGTACTGACATTATTACTGTATAAATCAGTTCTTGTTCCACAAACGGAGTAACTTCCTCATTGATATAAGCCAAAGACAGCAAAACTACCAATGAATAACCTCCAGTTATCCCGTTAATACCATCCATAAAGTTATAAGCATTAATAATACCTATACATATTATCAAAGCTATAATTATCCACCACCAAGATAAAGAGAATAATCCCCATTGGTAGAACATCAAAGCCATAGCCGAAAAATGGAACACCAATCTTAATTTCTGAGATGTGGAACGAATATCATCTATGAAACTAATAATAGCCACAAAAGTCAATGCTAACATAAACCATGGATACTCAAATCCACTCGTCAGAAAATATACCAATGCCCCGAAATAAAAGATAACTCCCCCACCACGCAGGGTTATTCGTGTATGACTGCTACGCTCATTAGGTTTATCAATGATATTATACTTATCCGCGACTTTAAAATAAAAAAGTTCTGCTAAAAATAGCAGAACTAAAATAATTAAATAATACATCATTTTATTATCTCTTTGTTAGAAAAACATCAAAAGTTTATTCGATTCTAAAGTTTTCCAATACATTTGTCGGCTTCCAACCTAATTCTCGTATTGCCTTTTTATTACTAAAAGTTAAGGACTCTGTTATTTTTTTCAATTTAGAAGTATTGATTGGAGCCCTTTTCCCAAGAACATTACCTAACAATGCCATACACTTAGCTATCCAATACGGAACTGATATCGGCAAAGACTTTCTCAACTGCTTACAAATAACTATTTCCAGTTCTCTAAATGTAGGTTGGTAACTGTCACAAACATTATAAACGCCTCCTTTTTCTGTTAACAAAGGGACTAATGTGGCAATATCCTGTACCAGAAGCACGCTCTTACGGGCTTTTCCTCCAGCAATGCTCATATATTTCCCACTACGAATTCCATTTATCATTGCTCCCAAATTACCCGGTGGATTAGGACCTGCAATTAAAGAAGGACGAATAATGCCTAACACCACCTCATTTTTACTACACCACTCTTGCAGAAACTCTTCTGCAAGACGCTTACTCATAGCATAAGGAGTTTTTCCATTTAAAGGATGTTCTTCTGTAATATTCTCACCAAAATCACACCCATAGACAGCAACTGTAGAAACAAAGACAAATGCTTTGGGTATTCCTGTTCTTTCCAATGCTGTACAAAGATTTTTAGTTCCTTGTAGATTCACATCGAAAAACAGTTGTTTCTCCTTTTCCGTTTTGGGTATCGAATGAGCTTTTCCGGCAGCATGTAGTACGATATCATATACTTCATTAAAAGCAGGGATCTCCTTAGCAATATTTATGGTATAATTATCACCAGGCATCAGCCCTACTGTTGTGACATCATACATATTCTTTAAAAGAGAATATATACTATTTCCCAAAAAACCAGAAGAACCTGTAAATAAAAGCCTCATAAATTTATAACTTTTTCAACTAAATAACTCACTATTGTAAGCACTCAATTTAGGGCATCCCCCCCTTTGTTAGGGCACTTTTCAGTGCCCTAAACCGTTTTTTGTTAATTAATTAGTTTTGAATTTAACATTAGCTGGTAGCCAAAGTGATTTTGTCAGAAACCCTATTAACATAATCCCTGCATCCGTTAAAGATATTTTTGAAAAGAGTTCCGATGAAGTTCCAAATAGAACTGCCATGAAGCTTTACCGTTCCTATTACATTGTGATAAGTTGCAGCCATCTCAGCGCCGGCATCACTGCCATAATGAAATGAATTATTACGCTGGGTAGTCAGCTTTCGAATAGTTCGCTCAGCAAGATTATTGTCTATCGGCAGTCCACCATCATCCAAGTAAGCAAATATCTCTTTCCAGAACCGATTCAGATAATAAAGACATCTCCATCACTTGACTCCCGGTGAAGTCACTCGCGAATGATAGACAACACACGACTGTGCTTACAACGCATATCGGTAAAGTCACGAACATAATAAAAATGATTGAGACCGGTAACACTCAGCATAAACCCTCCAGTTTCTCTACCATCCGAACTAAATCCCGGTAGCTTAAATTCTTTTGAGATAAATGCAATCCATTGTTTATGCGAATGTTACGGACAGGATTGTCATTATCGCTTTTTGATACTGTCTGAGGCTGATCAATAGGCTTGGATTTTTCCTCATGGTTAATCACAGGAACGCCATCAATCCGGACTTCAACTACTTTTTTGCGAGTATCCTTGAACCATTTCTGAAAGATGTTATAAGTAACATTGTGCTTAACACTAAACGATTGGAGAGATTCTCCATGAGGAAAAGACTCCGTCTGGTACTGAAAGTAAAACCTTTCAAGATCTTCACTGCTATACATAATTCTATAAATTGGGTTGGCAACGAAGATAGAACTTTCAATTAATAGCCAGTTTTTGACTACTTACTAGATTGTCCATAAGATAATTTTTAGTATTTAGTGTTGCCTATCTGAATTAATATCTTCTTTGATACAATATTCGCGTAATAAGCAATTATTAAACCTAAGATTATGACAAACGAATACTCTAAATAGTGACCATAACTTAAATCCCATCCACAAATAATCCATTTTTTATGGTTTAATATATCTCCAATGTATATGTTTGTTAGATAGGACTCCAAAGAAATCATCCCAAGAAAATTCAATGGAAATTGTATATTTGAAAGATTTTCTATTAGATAAACCAACACTATTACAAATGGTAATACAACAATCCATTTACAAAAAGAATTTGGGAACAAAAAAGAAGATAGGCCAAAAACAATCATGCTTACAACAGTAAGAAGCCCAAAGTTTATTTCTTTCCCTTCTTGAACATATTTTGCTATTGCCATTCCTATCAGAAATGATGGCGACCTTTTCAATGCATTGCTACCATACCAAAACCAGGTATAATTATCATCCTGACATAGTATCATTAGGGCGAAACTTATAATTGCAAGATAAAGCCATTTGAATCTCGCATTATATAACATAATATATAAAAGAGGAGAAAGTAAATAGAGTAATATAATTAATGAAACATACCATGCACCTCTTCCATTAATCCACCATGATAAGTTTGAAAAATGTAATAATGACTCATACAAGGACATGTCCTCAAAGAAAAACTTATAAATGTAATAACATACAGACAATATTGTAAATGGTTTGTATATTCTTAATACTCGTTTTATGTACCACTCCTTAAGAGATTTACCACTGTCAAATATATTTATATTCGATAACGAGCAAGCAATTCCTATACCAGAAAGTAATAAGAAAATGTCTACACCTATTTGTCCATTATTTACAATTTTGCTAAGAATGCCGGGCATCTTTACGTTATTTCCATATGCATGACATATTATTATAAGAAGTGTCCCCACTCCCATTAAAGAACTTCTTAACAAACTGATTTTCGACAAATTAAATAGCATACTAAATTATAGAAAGTGTCATATTACTAATGAAAGATATCTAAGATATATAATTAATTACCTTTTCAAAGATTTCATGCAATCCAAATTTTGACTCCCAACCTAGGTTTCTTAATTTCCGAGTCGATAAGCGTAACTTAGAAGCTGGAGCATATCCCATATTATCATTTAACTCGAAACGGACATTTATATTTGGATTGAAATTATCACGTAGATATTCTGCCATTTTACATGCAGAGATATATGTCTCTTCATTTGCCACATTATAAGCTTCTCCTGAATTGCCTTTTATAAGAATATAAATGATGGCAGAAACACAATCTTCTGTGTAACAATAAGGACGTGCAGATTCACCTGTAGTATGTAATACAATATCCTTTCCTTGTGCAGTAAGTCGTGCAAATTGTGCTATTATTCGATTATCGTCTATCGCAAAACCAGCACCCGTTGTTTGAGTAAGTCGAGCGACTTTAACTGGCACATTATATTCATCGGCATAAAGGCAACAAAGATTTTCTGCAGCGCGTTTTGCCATTGGATAACTACTTCTCACAGACATTGGATCTAAATATCCTTGTACATCTTCTGTCACAGGCTCGTTATCATCAATAATTGTGCCATAAATTTCCAAAGAAGAAAGAAAAACAAACCCTTTGATATCTGAACTAGCAGCATATTTAAGTAACACTTTTGTTGTGTCGTAAATGAATTCTGAAGTTTCAACAGGATGCTTTATAAAAAAAATACTGGCAGTAGGTGCCGCACAGTGAATAATATAATCAACGCCCAAAATTTCAGAATAGTCAAATTCAATTAGATTACCTTCAATAAAATCAATATATGGAATCTCTTCATCTGTAAATTTTAGTTTTGCTTTAGCGCAATTTCTAACAGGAGCAGTAATCCTAATTCCCAAATTCAATGATAGTAAGGTGTGAATTAATGAAGATCCAATCAATCCTGAAGCTCCAGTTATGAGAAATTTTGTCTGCTTCAGTTGCGAAGTAAAGTTGTGTAGATTCATATAATCAGTATTTTATAATATGCTTTATTGTTGTAGCCTGGTCTGCTATGAAAATTTCTCCTTGATAAAAAAAACAGCTTCAGGTTCACTGACACTTGTATTGTTTAAATCTATATTCTTGACAACCTTTTCTTTATTTATATCAATCACATCAATACCTTGATAACCTAATGCTGAATCCCCATATGGGACAAAGATACTGTCGTCATTAATGCACATACCTTGTTGAATTGCATGGGCATTATCAACAATTAATCGAGATATAGAGTCTTCAATGCAAAGAGAAACTAATTCTTCCTGTAAAGATGGAATATCAAATTTTGTCAACTTGAGTCTTGCTCCGGCACCATTTTCCTGATTATAAGGAATTGCATAATCCCAACCAACTATCCACAAATAACCATCTTTTTTTGAGATCAATGCATCCGGACAACACCCAATTTCATTAGTAGTAGGGAGTACTATGGTTTGAACGAGGTTCAAACTCCATACATTATTATCATTCAAAATTCGGTATACCCAAATATAGCTTTCCTTTTCATCGAGACCAATTAATGCTCCACTAATATAAATTACAGGAAAAGAATCATCCGAATCATATTTCTCTATTCCAAAGCAAACTGTGTCACAATGCTTAATAGGAGAAGAATCTCCTACCACTTTACCTATATACTTCTTGTTTTTTAAATCATATATATCGCAAATCATCTCTGCAGTAAACTGAAAGAGATAGTCACCAAAAGCTGCTGCACCTTGCTGAGAGAAACTTTTGGATTGCTCCATATAATCTACAATGACAATATCTGAAGGAAATAAAACAGTTCTAATTGGGATAACAGAGAGAAATAAAAATAAAGAAAATATCATTTTTTTCTTCATCTTTATAATCCAAAAATTTGTTGATTTTCATGCACCTCTACCATCGCTCTAAAAATAAAGAAATCCGTCGGTGTTGTAATCTTAATATTTTCCATAGGACCGATGATAGTATTCATCTTATGCCCATAGTGGCTCATTAAAGAGCAAGAATCAACATAGTCATGACACCCAGCATTCTGTGCTTTTTGGTGCGCATCTAAAATATCTTTAAGTCTAAAGCATTGTGGGGCTCTTGCAATTAAAGAATTTGCCCTCATTGGTATTTCTAGAGAGTCATCATCTTGTTTTATTACAAATGTTTCTGTTGCAGGAATACAAGTGATGCAATTTCCTTTTTCTATGGTAGTAATAATACATTCCGAAATTGTCTGCTCTTTAATTAGAGGGCGTACTCCATCATGAATTAAAACATTACAGTTCTCCCCATAAGTATTCTTTGCTATAGTAAGACCATTATAAATTGAGTCTTGACCAGTTTTCCCCCCAGGCACGACGGCACCAACCTTACTTATCTCAAATTTTTTTAATTGTTTCATCAAGAATGAAATCCAAGGCTCAATACAAACAACAACAATGCCATCTATTTCTGGATGGTTGTCGAATAGTTCAAGAGTGTAAATGATAACAGGTTTTCCATTAAGTTCTAAGAACTGTTTAGGTTTAGACACTGTCTTCATTCTCAATCCAGAACCACCCGCAAAAATAATTGCAATATTTTTCATTTTTTGTCTATTTTTAAATACCAAAGACCTTTATATACTTTAAAAGAATTTTTCAAATCAATAAATTTTATTCTGCTATACCTTCCAGACATATTTTCATAGACATCATCAGGAACCTTCATATAATCTCCGTATATTTTTTTCATGTAATGATCATATCCTACAGGGATTTTCACAGACACCCCTTCAAACAGAATCTCTGTGGTATCAAACACATGCCTGTCATATTCACGAAATAACCCCTTGAAAGATGATACTGTTTCCTTGACAATATTAGCAGTATAAAAATCATATCTGGTCATTTGCTTCTGATGATAAGTCCAGAGTTTATATCGTAATTTTTGAGACTTTATCATTCCCAAGAGTAACATAACTGGATACCTAAGCATTCTTCCTTGATTATTCGGTAACCTCTGGCAGTTGAATACAGAATACATAATAGAATGATAAATCTGAAATGCCCTTGACAATCTTCCGTCAGGACACCCTTCAAAAGGAATAACATCAATATAACAACCATGGTATATATCCTCATTTTCGGAATGAAACTGTATAAAAGTTGTTTTTAAATCAACAAGGTTCATAGCTGTATGATGATAATTATGAGAACGATCAGTTCTCACAAGTGCATAATGATCCGTATCAGCTATCGTGTTCCAAATTTTATACAAACTCTCATAATCCTTTCGGGGCATGAAAACATCTAAATCATCATCCCATGGAATGAAACCGCCATGCCTTACAGCCCCCAGCATTGTTCCGCCACCACACCAATAATTTAAGCCATTATCTTCACATATCTTCTTAAAGTACATGAAAATTTCAAGAAGTTTATCTTGTAACTGACGTATTGTGACATCGTTTGCCAAAACATAATTGCGATATTTATCAATATTATCCATTAATGTTAAAAAATGAAGTTATACTCTGTTTAAATCTATACCATAAAACAAGGAATAAAGAAACATGGAATGGCATTAATTTCATTCTATCATAGTCCTTTCTTAAATTCTTTAACAATATTGAAGGATTATGAATTATCTTTTTCAATTCCTGACGATATCCATGTCCAAAATTTGCTCCTACAACATTTGCTCCATGTTGCCTATAGAGAATAGTTGGTTCATCAATGTACTCATAAACTCCCTTTTTAATAAGGATATACTCAACCCAATTATCATGACCACCCATAATATTTTTAAATTGTCTATAAGGAAGTACTAATTCCTTCGCTGCCTTATTAAACATTTGTGTGCAACCATAAGAAGCATGTCTATTGGTCCATTGTTTATAGAAACTTTTTGTGTATTCAGGATGACGATTATCTGCTTTCCAAAGAGATGCAGACAAAATATTTAAATTCGAATCAACAAGGGTCAGGTCAGTAAAGACACCAATTCCGATAGTTTCATCATGGACAGATTCTATCTCTCTTATACGTTGAAAAGTCTTTTCCACTTTATCGTTATTCCAAACGTCATCCTGATCACAAAACATGTAATAATCTGCATCTACAACAGAAAGAAGATACATAAAGGATTCTCCAGCTCCCATGTTTGATGGACATGAGATGTCTATTGAAATTTGTTTGGGGAACTTTGAGGCATATTCATCTAAAACTTTTATAGTACTATCTTTTGAGCCATCGTCGCGAATATACAAATGCCAATCCTTATTAGTTTGAGATATAATTGACTCTATCTGTTCACCAACAAATTTCTCTCCATTATATGTAGATAATAGAATTGCAATCATATTATATCAATATTATTTTTGAAAGTTTTCAATTGATTTTCAAAGATATTTTGAGGAAATATACACTTGATTGTTTCAAAACTCAGACGTTTTCCTTTAAATTTTTGACAGAAATTAGTTATAACTGATTTTGCATTCAAATCCCCTTCAGCAATATTTATCCCAAGTGGATATTGCTCAATCATCTCGTATTGAGAATTTTTTTCAAAATAAAAATTAATAATTGGTTTTCCTGTGGAAATCAAATCAAGTGTTTTACTTGGAAATTGTATTGTATTTCTATTTCCAATACTCAAAAGAATATCGTACTTTTCGCATATCATTCGACCATACTCCTCAGACGAAACGAATTCATATCTATTGATATTTTTAGGCAGATTAATGAGCATATCTTCACACTCTCCTTTTTTAATAAATAAATCTGTAACGCTGTTTGTAATTTGTGATATAGTATTCAACATGAATTGAGGGTTACGGATATCCCTGTATACAGCCCCAGCATATACAAATTTTACCTTTTCATTAATATGTACATTTGATGAAAAATCTTTATACTCTTCATTCAAGGTGAAATTCATGCATACTAATTTTGAAAGAGGAATTGAAAGTGCACTCTTTGCATATTCATACATCTCGGGGCACATTAGATTAACATCTGCATGAAGATAGAAACTCTTTTCCGTTTTTTTGAATAATTTATTCCATAATCCCTTAAATAATTTATACCTGTAATATACATAGTTTGTAGTATATGGATCAGTCACAAAATTCACCCACCTAATATTAGGATGCTTCTTCTTAAATCTCATTGCTGCAAACTGTGTGAATACTGTATTAGAAACGCTGATTACACAATCAATTTTCTTTTTAGAATGAAGATTCTCAAGCACATTGTAATACGAACTACTCTCCCATGAATTTGCATTTGGATTGCATATTTGTGTCATTAATAATTTATGAGCATTAATAAATGCTAGAATAATTGTAACAACAACCTTGTTTTGATTCTTATTACAAAACATTAATAACTTATGCCATATACTAGAAATATATAAAATGTTTTCTTTATTAACAAATTCAGTATGTTCTTTATACGTCTTTGTTATATAGTAAAAATTACACACACAACTCAAAGCTTTGATATACTTATCAATAACCGCAGATGGTGCACCCATATCAGGATAGTACATAGTACTCATTACCACCACATTTTTCTTTTGCTTCATAGTATTGAAAAAAATGTTCGATATTCCAGAAATTTACCATCCCATTCGTCATTTGTAATCAAATAAAACCACATATAAATATTAATGGCTAACATTAATCCGATGAGGCATTTTCTAATAAATCCTATTTTTATATTTTGATATACTAAAGGAAATGCCGCTATTGAAAAAATATCGAAATAATAAGCCAATCTAGCAATAAGCAACATTATTGAGGCAAAAGGAAGGATAACGAAACTGACCATAGACATAAATACTAACTGTCTTCTTTTTTCTATAATCTTATCATTACATAAATAAAAAATAGAAAGAATAAAAGGAAAATATTCAAAAACACGCCTGATACCAAATTTCATGCCATCTTCCATCAAATATTTATCACTATATTCTGATACGACATTTATTACCATAAACTGTTGGAATAATGATTGAGTAAATGAACTAGAAACCCATGCTATAATTACCAATATGCCCATTGTAATACCTAACAATTTATCATTTTGCATTGGCAAAAAACACAAAAGTAAAAAAGGTATCATCACAACAGAACTCATATGCAAAGTTGTAATAACAAACAATAAACCAATAATGGGTAAAATTTGATCAAGATTTATATTTCGTTGTGGGAGGGTATTCTGTAGTTTTTTACTCTGACCATAAACAACAATTTGAGATTGTTTTGAAATACTACATGTACTTACAGACTCATTTTTGGTGCAGAGTTTATCTATTTTCATAAATATGTTTACACAAATTGCCATAACAAATGATTGGCCAATCATTGACTGCTGTAATATAAATAAATTAAAATTAAAGACATAGATTGACGTGGCAAACCAATAATATTCTCTTGGAACATATCGCTTAATTAAGCGATAATATGTATTACAAATAAAAACAGATAATAAACCAAAAAAAACGATATATCCTAAAGGGGAAAAGCACTTCATAAAAAATGCCCAGCCTTGTTCTTTTGTAAATTCTAAGTCAAAAATAATCGTACTAAACGTTATAGATTCATTATATTTAAAATCAGCAACATAAGTCAAATAATCAGTACCAAAATCATAACGTAGCGCGGAAAAAATACCCAATATAAAAAAAGACACAAACAACCCATATCGAAACCTTCTAATAGAAGCAAGCCACGAAAAGAAAACAGCTAAGCAACAAACAGCTAAAGCTACATACATATAAAAATAGATTAGGGAAAGGATTTAATAACAGATTGTAATCGCAGAATATTAGCGTTTTCATCGAACAATTCTGTTACTTTATTTGATTCTTTATCAATACAAGCTTTTAATTCAGAATATTCATTGTCTAAATGCACTAACTTTTCACAAAATGCAGAGAAATTATTTATTGGATATAGCATAGCAAGCTTTCCATTGCATGAATACTCCAATGATTCATCAGTTTGAGCTGCAATAGAAGGAATTCCCAAAGTTATACATTCAGCCATTGCTAAATTCGCATGAGGAATTGTAAAGTAACTAAGATTGCAATAAGACTGCTTAATAATATGACTGAGATTAAAAACGGAGGGCATACACTTAATTCTATCATCTTTTGATATTGCCAAATAAATATCATCTATATAGTGCTTCCCACGATTTAAATAATTAATTAGTTTATTTTGAGAGGATAATGGAGGTACACCAACTAGAAGAAGCCTATCTTCTGCAGAAGTACGATAAGTAGAAAAAGCCTTAATTACTTCTAACGCTCCTTTGATAATCTGAGTGCCACCAGTAAACAAAAACACTCGTTTCCCGGTCATATTTTCATTAAAAATTTGTTCAAGTGGCATATATTCAAAGCGTTTCTCCATATTAATCCAATCGTATACAATAGTAGCCTTTTTCTTAGGAAATATGGAACTACTATAACCATTAATTGCAATTATTCTATCAGAATATATATTTACAAATTTCCGAATAAAACCAAGTTGAAGAATATGTTCATTAGATGGCCAGTGCTCTCGAACATGACAAATTGTTTTTGCTCCAAATTTTTTTGCGACCTTCAAATAACCTGCAAGCATCATATTGTTAAAATATACGATATCTGGTTTAGATGTGTTCAAAATAGTATTGAATGCCCGTTGAGAAGACAATAGTCTAATATATGCCAAAATACTACCCACCTTATAAATTGGACGATTATATGGAAAGAATGACATTTTTGTAAATAAAACTACCTCCACACCTAAATTCGATAATTCTTCAACTAACGGACCATATGACTTTAGTGCAACAATAGGTTTATAACAATTTGTATCTAACGTCTTTATAATATTTAATAGGCAATAACTTCCACCACCGACACTTGAAGATTGATGTAAAAATAATATTCTCTGCATGAAAATTAAAAATTCAAGAATTTCTTTCCAATATTTCTTAGTGCATTGAGGTACATATCAACAGAATTCCAATCAATTTTTGTAGACAAAATAATCTCTATTTCATTAAGGCTATTTTTATAGAGTATCCTATTAACCATTTTAATTGGTGTTAAGAGAGTGTAAAAACGATCGTTCATTCCGACATTACCATTCAATTCAGTAATAACAACAAAAGGAATATGGAATTTTAGGCACATAACTACACAATGAAATGAGTCTGTAATGACTGAATTCGCGTGTTTTATTAAATATAGCCAAGATTCAACAGAAGAATCACCTAAATCATTATTCCAAATAAGATCTCGAGTTCTATCCTTTATCAAAGATTTTCTTTCTTTCATATTTCTAATAAAAAAACAATAAGTATAATCCCTAGAAACTTTGCCCTCATACTGATCAGCCAAATTATCAAAGAAAGAATAGGGCATCAAAAGTGTAGGGTCTGGAGCAACACTTACATTTTTTATTCCCATAGATGAAACAATATTTTTTCCTGTATTCTCTCTAACACTAATCATTGAAAAAGATTTCAGATACTTTGCTGCAATCGAAAACTGCTCTTCTGGATAAGTGATACATCCAAAACTAACTGCATAAGCAATCTTGGTTCCATCAAAATTGAAACCAAGATAATATGCCGAAGACCCATTCTTATTTCCTTCACCAGTAGCAAGAAAATATGGATTCAGAACTTGGTCACTACCTGAAATTAGAACATCAAATCCAGTAACCAAATTTGATATTTTTTTACAGGAACAAACACGTTCTGTCTGATTTAAATATTTTTTCCGGAAATTACTTAATCTTAGTTCTTTTTTTCGTTCTAACAAATATTCGGAAATTTTCAAGAATTTATATTTTCTTATAAAATTCAAGATTGTATCATCATAATTCTTTGGTTTATAATTAACAATACAGACGTCATGTCCTTCTAATTTCAAATATTCTTGAAGAGCATAAGCCTGTAAAATAGCTCCGTAGTTTACTGCCCAGTGGAATGTTAAGATTCCTATTTTCATAACAATCTATTTCAATATCTTTAAATCGGATAGTACTCTATTTGTAAACCTCTTTGCACCAGTCTTATTTAGGATTCCTGCATTCTTATAAAGAGTTATATCTCGAAATTCTTTATCTGAGAAATAATTTAGAAACAGAACTTTATTATTTGTTGAAGCCTGCACATAATCCTCGATGTATTGTTTAATAAAAGCACTATCAAAATATTCAAGCAGTGAGTTGGATGTAGGAGGTAGAACTATAACTGGCTTAAAGTTATGAGATATACATAATTCAATAAGCTTCTCCAATGCAATAACTGCCATCTTAAATCGATCTTGGTTTACTAGACTAAATCTATCATTCAAGCTGTAAAGAGAGAACTGTTTTTTCCAACTATCTATCCAAACAATAGCATCCTTGTCTATTTCCTCCTTGGTAAGAATATGGTTAGTTTGTTTTATTCTTATACCTAATTCACTAAATAAAGAAACAAGTGGAAAATATTTATATGGATTCTCTTTTATGTCGTATACTAAGCTCTTCCGCTCCATAGAAAAGTTAGGGATGCTCATAGCATCAACAATAGAATACATTTTGTCTGGGAGATATTGTTTTCCATCATCCAAGCAAGAAAAAGGACATAGTGTAATAATAACTATTGCATTGTCACTTAAAAAACTTAAATAATTAGAAAGGATAGCATAATCTCCAACAAAAGTCTGAGGAGCCATAGCCCAGTTAGCGGCCTTATTATTACAATTAGAATAATCAAATGCATATTTGGATACACTGCTACCCAAATTTACAATTTCAAGATTTAAGTTTTTTTGTTTCCAAAACTTTTCACAATCTGCAAATACTACTTCTCTATACCAAAAAGTACGTTTAATTAGTGCATTGATCCTTCTTTTTACTTTTGTTGACATGTTCATATACCAGGACAATATAATGATTCTGCAGCGACTACAAAATCTTGGTTAAACGAATTTATATATTGAACTTCTTCTTTAGTAAGGGAGAAATCTAAAATAGAAAAATTCTCTTTTAATCTATTTTTATTCTTACTTTTGGGTATAGGTATACAGCCTCTGTCAACATGCCATCTCAAAATTATCTGGCTCAATGATTTATTATATTTATTCATAATTTGCGATAAAGCTTCTTCTGCAATTTTACCTTTTACACCAAGTAATGGAGAATAGCACAATGGCATAATGTTATTATTATTTAAGAAGGAAAGCAAGTTTTCTCTAGTGCAAAGGGGGCTGAAAAAGACTTCATTAATAGCAGGAATCTCACCTGACTTTTTGATGACTTCAATATGCTTTTGAAAAAAGTTGGAGACTCCTATATATCTGATAATACCTTCATTTTTTAGACTAATTAGTTCTTCCCAAATTTCATAATAATAGCCAGGAAATGGATAATGAATAAGTACCGAGTCAATATATTGTGTTTTCATCTCTCTCAATGATATAGAGATTTTTTCTCTTACGACATCCCTTACAGTATGAAGTTTCTGATGAATAGAATTCGGGTTAAACCAAACGCCATCTAGTGGATCATCCCAATAAGAGTTATCCTGAGATATTTTTGTTTGAAAGAATAAATCTTCTCTTTCTAATCCTGTTTTTTGATAAAGTTCAGAACATGCGATACCAATTCCTGTTTCGCCTCGATAATCATCTGATGTATCAATTAATCTATATCCAATTTGAGCTGCGGCCAAAACTGTGTCTGCCATCTCTCTACCTTGCAATGGGAAAGTACCTAGTCCAATAGGAGGTACAGGCAAACCGGATAATGTTTTTAGTTCTTTCATAATTAGTTTAAACTTATTTCTTGCATTCTTGGACATTAATAAGAGATTTTGAAGTGTTCATATAAACAATATTTATTTCTATTGTCTAAATTAACTATAGCACTGTAAGCATACCAAAGAACCTAAACAACTATTTGCTTGCTATTCCTGGTTAATTCAAACTCTATCGATCTTTTGGTTAATTAAATTAAATATTTGTGTCTTATCTTCTTTTTTTAGGACAAAGACCCATCCCATAAATAATATAATCAGTTCTATCGTAAGAAAATTAACGATAAAACGTAACAAACTACCTTCTATCATATTAATAATCAAAAATGGGGCAGCAAACACAAATACAACAACAGCCATCACCGGTAGATATGTATGAACAATCAATTTTTGAAGTGAAAAATCAACATAAGACTTCATAATTAGTAAAGTCAATATTTGATTAATTACATTCGTTATGATTACAATTATAAATGGTATGTATGAAGGACATCCGAATTTTAATAAAACATAACTTATAGGCAATGATGATATCATAATTGAACCACATACAATGTTTCCAGTTTTAATTCTTCCAATTGCATGAAATGCCATATTCTGCCCACCTTCTATCACATCAAACAATGCTGATACTAGAATTATCCTTGTAAATAATACTGTCTCTGGTGGATATGTATCACCTAGCCAAATTTTTAGGATAAATTCTGATTCGAAAATTAGAGGGACAACCAAAGCCATCATTAAAAGGAGCGAATATTTTATAGCCTTAAAAGTTAAGCCATACATTCGATCAAAGTTTTCCTCAGCAAAGCTTTTCACAACCTGTGGACGTACAGCTGTGAGGAAATTGTTAATAAACAATTTAACTGCTGATTGTATTTGAAATGATATACCACTTGCTGCATTAACAATTGGTCCGAAGAATACATTCAATAGTACATTTACACCTTGATTTTGACTAACACCAGCCATCCCCCCGAACAAATCCCAAACGGAGTAGGACAACAGTTTTTTATATAAGGACTTATCCTTTATTAGCCTAAAACGGCATTCTTCATATTTACTTTTTGTATAAAACCTATAAAATAGCTGAATTACTATAGTGTTAAGCATGAGTAACAGTCCGTAGAATACCAATTTGTCAATAGGAGAAATTTGAATGAAATATGCAATTAATAATTTTGAAAAAGCTTCGTAAAGTCCCACGAAAGCATACACAGCCATATTTTCATGACTAACTAAACTCGCATTATAGGGAACTTGAGTGTAATTTATAGCCATTGTTACAATGGCAAACTGATACACCCAAAATGCTGCAGTTATACGATTCTGAGGAATAACTAATTTATCATAAAAAAAGAATAAACCAGCTGTTTCCAATATGAGAAAAACAATAAATGAAATACCAATATGTAGGTTCAGAGATGCAGAAAACACCCTTTTTAATTGATTAGTATTTCCGAGTCCAAGTTCATAAGTTAGGAAACGACTTGTAGATGCGTTAAGAGCACTATTTAAGAAAACCATCATTGATACTACACCACCGACCACATTATAAATTCCATAGTCAGTAGCACCAAGTCTCTGTAATATTATTCTAGATGTAAAAATAGTTACACCCATCACAACGAGCATCCTTATATAAAGGAATGCTGTATTTTTTGCGATTGTTTTACCTGACGTATCCATAGTCGGTTGAGATGGTAGAACCTGTCGATTCTACCATACATATAATAGTTTATCCATTGTTCTCAACTAACTCAAGTACATCTCCAATTGTTTCTGCTTTAATTAGTGGTAACAGTTTAAGTTTAATGTTGAGTTGATTTTGAATAGCATCAATTAATACGACTTGAGTAAGAGATGTAAACTGCGCCAAGTCGCGAAACTCTGTTTCAAGAGTAATAGATGAAGGATCTTCTTCGTTGAAAACACTTCTAAAAATCTCTAAAATTTTACTTTCCATAATTATATAACTTTGAATATAAATATTTTATGCTTTCCAATAAACCTCCTCATCAACTATTTGAGCAGGATTTCCACTTACCATACTAAATGCAGGAACATCAAAGGTTACACATGCGCTAGCACCAACTATCCCACCTGGCCACACATGTACTCCAGACATAATTGAAGCGCGATCACAAATCCAAGCATGTGTTCCGATCGTTACTGGCTTTGATGTTTTATATCCTTGACGTGACATATAATGATCTCCATTTGTGTCACGTATTATTACATTTCTACCTAAATAAACGTATGGTTCAAAAGTAATAGATTTTGCACATACAATTTCTATATTTACATTTGAGTCCCCTCCACCCTTTATTTCAAAAACCGCATTTTTAAAAACTTGAATATCGCATCCAGCACTAAATGTATAATTACCACCAACAATAAGCGATGCATTTTCCCTTAAAATAATTTTGGAGTATAACACATCCTTTGTACAATTACTACGCCCAATGCAAAATACACCATTTATCTTTATTTTACTACCTTTGCCTAATCTGAACAATGTATGCGGATGAAGTATAAGATAATGTCTATTTACAATACTAGCATCAATATGCTTGTTAAACAAATTGTAATTAATAGTTTTAAAGAATGTAAACCAATTCCCTTCGGAAGCACATATCGCCTGCTTTAGAAATCTTGCAATGTTCTTTAGCTTTGTCTTAGTTTGTAGCTTCTGAGATAGATATTTATCTACCAGATTCCCAAAATCAGAATAATTCAGCTCTTTATAAAATGCAGGTCTATCTATAGATGCATTAGGTTTATGAGATTGTAATAATCCTAAATTTCCGCCCAATATTGAATCAAAAGCAATTTCCTCTGTCAATAGTTGAGAAGCGACTTTCTCTTCATAAAATACTCTTCCTTTTTCCGAATTAAGTAAGACCATAGATGTGCCTAGATTATTATCATAATCTTTAGACAAGTACTTTTCTACTCCCCAGAAATCTGCAAGTGTAATATCTGCAATTCTAGGAAAACCTTTAAATTTACAGTTGTGACATGATGGACGTGCAGCTATTCCCATCCCCATGTAACATCTACGAAATGCATTTTTTTCTTTAGTTTCATAGATTACATCTCCATTCTCAAATACGATCTTTGTACATAATGTTCTCCAGCCTATTTCTTTATTCTTGTCCTTAATATAAATAACCTTTGAATGATGCTTGTTTTCAAGATGTTTGATATATGCATCCCATATCTTAGGTGAATTTACATACATACATACTAAATCAATAATTAAAAGTTTTTCATAAGGTTTTTCCAGAAAACTTCGTAATGCTGCCATTTGACACGGAGTTCCACATACCACAACTTTTTCACCGGACTTAAGAAGTTTTTTTACCTTCGCGTAAAAACCGATAGCATTACTTTGTATATATTTTGAACTACGTAATCTTTCAATGTCCTTTTTATTATTGGAGATATACTGTGATACACTCCAATCCTCATTCCATACAGCACCTCCTACAAAAGCCTTTTCTTGATAAGCTTTTTTTGCAAACGCGGAGAAGACCCCACCTGAAGTGCTATCAAATCTAACGTGAAGATTCTTATGGACAGCTGCATAACACTTTGGCTTTTCAAAATCATTCTTTTTTAAGTCGTCTATGTTTATTATGGGGCATACCTTCTCACATAAATTACATTGAATGCATGTTTCATAATTAATATGAGGATAAAGAAAACCCTCCTCATCCTTGTTAAAAGATATAGATTCATTTGGACAAATATCGCCGCAAGCATTACAACCGCAGCATTCATTTTTAGCTAATTTATCTATCATTATCTACAAATTTCAATTTTGATTTTTGGACGATCAATTTTATCGCTATTATTGAGTGGAAATTTTTCCATAAACTTGATATGAGTAGGTATCATATATGAAGGCATTTTACTTTTCATATAATTAACCATCTCTTTTGTGTCAAATTGCTCGCCTTCAATTACAAGGTATAGTTCATTTATTCCATTTGATTCACAAGCAATACAAACTAAGTTTTTTCCTATTGCAACACGTGCATGATACTCTATTTCCCCCAATTCGATGCGAAATCCTTGGATTTTTACTTGATTATCCATTCGGCAAGAATACATTATATCACCATCTCTATCTTGGAAGGTCAAATCTCCAGTATGATAGAAACGAAGATCCTCATCTTTGTATTTACGGATAAAAAAAGATGATTCATTTTTCTCCGGATTGTTCCAATAACCTGGAGTTACCTGTGGACCGGCAATACAAAGTTCACCTTTCTCTCCAATAGGGACTTCATTACCATTTTCATCTAATATTATACTAACACAATGTTTAAGAGGCTTCCCTATAGAAATTATTCCGTTTAATTCTTTATTTTCACTTTCTCTAGACAGTTTGTAATATGTGCAGTAAATTGTTGCTTCGGTTGGGCCATAAAAATCATATAGTTCTACATCTGGACAATACTTATAAACAGTCTCAAGTAATACCTTTGGACAAGCCTCAGCAGTAAGAATACAAGTTTTTAGTGAACTCATATCCACTTGCTCAAAAAAAGGTTGCATAAAACGTAACATAGACGGTGCCATAACAGCAAAATAAGATGGTATTCATCCACCAAACCTGCAACATGAAGATACTTTCCCTCCCCATATGGCACTGTATAAATACAAGCTCCACTAATCAATCCAGCCAAGTAACATTGTACTGACACATCAAATGTTAGGTCAAATGTCTGAAGGCATTTATCTTCTGAACTTAGTTTTATTCCTGTTGCCCAAAATGAATCCATGAATGAACCGATATTGAGACGTGAAAGAGAAACGCCTTTTGGCTTTCCAGTACTTCCTGAAGTAAAGAGGATATAAGCCAAATCGTTGTCACTAATATCCTTTTTCGGCTCTAAGTTTGCTGTTAATTCAGCTCTTTCTGTTGAAGTGACAACAAGTGACAAATCGTATCTACTCTTGCTACTAGAATCCAAGATCGTATCTATACCTACTTGCTTTACAATATCAAGACATCGGTCTATTGGTTGCTTAATATGTAAAGGGACGTAACAATAACCATCCAACCAAAGCGCAATTATTGATGCATAAGTTTCTATGTCGTTATTTGTTACAAGACCTACATTTTTGTTTTGTGGTTTCCTTGCCTGAAGTAATGAGCGGATATTTGTGATTTTATTAGCCAATTGTCCATAAGTGAAGAACTCATCTTTGATACAAAAAGCATTGCGGTCTTTACCCTCAAAGAGGTTTCGCATAATAGGGTCAATTATTTGTTCTTTAAACATAGTTTTATATTATTTTTTATAATGCCCAGAAAATACCTTTAAGTTAAACTGACTAATGATATGTCTAATCACTAATTCGTTTTTCTCTGCCAAGTCTTTATTGCTACGATACCATTCAGTAAAAACCGGGAAATCCGGATTAAAACTATCGCCAATAAAAATTGAATCATTTATGAGATAACATATGCAGTCTATATCATGACATGGTGTGTGGATTGCTGTTAACTTCTGATTAAAAACATAGACGTTTTCTCTATTATTTATGAATTGAAACATTTTGTCATTTTGCACGCTAAAATCATCCACATACATGTAAGACACATTTGCTCGACTATCTTTCAGCCCTTTAAATGTTTCCTCATGACAATATACTCTCGCATTGGGAAATTTATCAATCAGTTCAATTAGCCCATATACATGATCGTAATGGCAGTGTGTTAAAAACACACCCGCAATGTTCCTTTTTCGAATATATGACAAAATTTGCTGAATATCCCCACAATCTACTAAATATACACAATTATTACCTTCATCTTCTATAATATATGTACACGATTGCATTAACGAATTATGTATTGTTTCAATTCGCATGATTATAATCTTCAATAGCCTTTTGCAGAATCAAAAGCGCCCGCTGCAAGTCCTCCTTGCAAAGCACATACGCGAGACGCACTTGTTTTTTACCAAGTGCAGGATTGGAGTAGAAACCTGCTGCAGGAGCTATCATAATAGTTTCTGCAACAACATTCAGCTGATGTCCCAAAGGTTTCATGTCAGCAGTCTTTCCATCAACATATCTAAAATCAGAAAGACACCAAGCACAGAGTTGCACTTTTTTTATTTTTTCTCCTTAGAGCTGCACGTATGTCCTTAGCGTCAATTCGCACTTTTCTCGTCACTTTGATTCTCCAACAAATTGAATATCCCCTCTTGGGTAAAAAATATGTCTTAAAAAGACTTTCTCCAAATCATTTTATTGATGACACCTACATAGCTTTGAATGAGCTTAACAACTTTTGTTGATACGTTTTCATCAGTATATGCTGGAACGGGATATGGATCATCACCATTCTCGTGCATAGAGGTTGCAAGTTCAACCGCCTGGCATACAGCCTCAGAAGTGATAGAACCAATTGTGAAGACACCTTTATCCATTGCCTCAGGACGCTCTGTAGAGGTACGAACAGATACAGCTGGGAAGTGAAAGAATGCCCCCTCCTCTGGCATAGTACCAGAATCAGATACAACACAAAACGCATTCTGCTGGAGTTTGTTATAGTCGAAGAATCCAAGAGGTTTGTGCTGGATGACACGATTATCAAACTTGAATCCACGCTTCGCGATCATCTTCTCTGAACGTGGGTGGCAGCTATATAGAACTGGCATATCGTAAGCACAAGCCATCTCGTTGACAGCATTCATTAGCGACATGAAATTTTCCTCAATATCAATATTCTCCTCACGATGTGCAGAAAGAAGGATATACTTCTTAGATTCAAGGTGGAGTTCATCAAGAATAGTAGATGCCTCAATCTGAGGGAGCATCTCACGAAGCACCTCTGCCATAGGTGAACCTACAACATAGGTATATTCAGGCTTGACGCCACTCTGAAGGATGTAGCGACGAGCATGTTCAGAATAGCACATGTTGACATCTGATGTAACATCTACAATTCGGCGAATAACCTCCTCAGGCAGGTTCTCATCCTTACAACGATTGCCAGCCTCCATATGGAAGATAGGTATCTTGAGACGTTTAGCTGCAATGATAGAGAGGCATGAGTTTGTATCACCAAGAACAATGATAGCATCTGGCTTCACCTCTACCATGAGGTCGTAGGCCTTAGAAATTACATTACCCATGGTCTCACCTATATTTTTGCCTACCGCACCCAAGTAGTGATCAGGCTCACGAAGTCCGAGGTCCTTGAAAAACACCTCGTTGAGGTTGTAGTCGTAGTTCTGACCAGTATGTACTAAAACATGGTCGAAATACTTATCTGCTTTCTTAATAATGGCGCTCATCTTGATGATTTCAGGACGAGTACCTACTATTGTCATTAACTTCAGTTTTTTCATCTAGAATTAAAGATTATAATGTGGATATATGTCTTTGTGTGCGTAAACCCATTCTGCAAGTTCTCGAACCATAGTCTCATAATCAGGGATGAGGTAAGGAAACTCGAAATTGGTGCGCTTGAGAGACTTATCGGCATTTACGCCTTCAATAGGATTAATCTTGATGCTACTGTTGCGGAAGTATTTGTTGAAGAGTCCGCAAAGCTCGTACTTGCTGATGGAGTGATTCGGTACGGTATTGACAAGTCCGTGAGCACGAGTGAGTGCTGCCTGCTCCATAGTCTTAGCTAGCTGTAGGGTAGTCTGACCTGTCCACATAGCCTTTGTGAAACCGTTAATCTCACCTTCCTGATGGAGGAACCAGTTGAGAAGACCGATACCCATAGGATTTATGTCAGGACCTACGATAGAGTTACGAAGAGTGATATTCTTGTCGTCATTTAGTTCGCCAAGAGCCTTTGATCGATCGTAGAAAGTCTCGCCATCCTGAAAATCGCTTTCTGTATAGGAGCCTCTGCGGCCAGAGAACACACAGTCGGTAGACATGTGGATAACCTGAGTGTTTGTGTCCTTGGTTACGTCAGCAAGGAAGTGAGGGAAATATGAGTTGAGGAACGAAGCAAATGCGTGATTCTGTTCTGCAAACTGATTGAGCACGCCAATACAGTTAATGACTGTATCATAATTGCCCTCGGTGATTACCTTTCGAAGGGTTTCGGTATCAAATGCATTACAAGCAAAGGATGGAACGTATTGCGATTCGCGAAGGTCGAAGCCATAGACATCATGACCTTGTTCTTTGAGATAGAGGGATACGGTATGACCTGCCATACCATTACATCCACATATAAAAAACTTCATAATCTCTTTCCTTAAATGCTTATTGTACGGAGTTTCCTTCACCAGAGAGTTCTTTTTGAATATACTCAAGAGCCGAAATCTTTAACTTAGTTTCTTCGAGGTTCAACCGACGAGTATTATCTGAGTTGAACTCTGTAAAAACATCCCGTTTTTCGTTACCCTCTGTAAAGTATTTATCATAATTGAGAGAACGATTGTCAGCAGGCACTCGATAGAAATCTCCCATATCTTCAGCCTTAGCACATTCCTCGTTGGTCAGGAGCGTCTCATACATCTTCTCACCATGTCGAATACCAATAACTTTGATGTTTTCCTTTTTGCCACCGAAGAGTTCACAAACAGCTTCAGCTTGAGTCTGAATGGTACAAGCAGGTGCTTTCTGGACAAGAATATCACCATTTTGGCCATGCTCAAAGGCGAAGAGTACCAGATTAACAGCCTCCTCGAGAGACATAATGAAGCGAGTCATATTAGGTTCAGTAAGCGTGATAGGATTACCGTTACGAATCTGGTCAATCCAAAGAGGAATAACGGAGCCACGTGAACACATAACATTTCCGTAACGAGTGCAACAGATTTTTGTATTGCCCGAATAACGACTCTTGGCAACAGCGATCTTCTCCTCGATAGCTTTGGTAATCCCCATTGCGTTAATGGGGTAAGCAGCCTTGTCTGTACTCAAACAGATAACAGCACCTACACCTGCCTCGATAGCAGCAGTAAGCACGTTATCTGTACCAATGACATTTGTCTTGACAGCTTCCATTGGGAAGAATTCACAAGAAGGAACCTGCTTGAGGGCTGCAGCATGGAAGATGTAATCTACACCAGGCATTGCGTTCTTGCAAGACTGAAGATTGCGAACATCTCCAATGAAGAATTTAATCTTGTGGGCCACATCAGGATACTTCACTTGATACTCGTGACGCATATCATCCTGCTTCTTCTCATCACGGGAAAAAATACGGATTTCGCCAATATCAGTACGAAGAAAACGATTGAGAGCTGCGTTGCCAAATGATCCGGTACCACCGGTAATCATCAGCGTTTTACCTGCGAAAATGCTCATAATGTATTTGTTTATATTATTAAATTTATCACTACATAAATACCCTCCAGACTTGTTTTCTCGAAAAAGTTGCAATAGTGAAGAAATAGTTTCTTTTGGGTTTATTTGTCACTCAGCAAGGATTCGAGCCTTATCAACTTTAAGTTGACTTTCCAGAATGGGGTGCCTCACAAAAAAATGTTATTAAATTCGATTAATTTTCAACTATTGGCATACAGCCAAGTCTATATTTTGCGGTGCCAGGCTCAAAAAATCCCTGCAACTGTCAAAAATTCCAGTAAAAAATTTGCCATAATAATCCCATGCGGACCTGGCTTGCAGCTTCACCATGCTGATTATGCTATGATATACAGCGGCAATCTCCGCTCTTTCTGCGGGTATCCTTGTACCATTTATGAAAAAATGTTGTAAGGAACGTTATTCTTTGAACAAAATGACTGAAGAGATACTCCATGAAGAACGCCCCCTGTTTAGCACTAAAAATATTTTTTTTCAACATCTTCGCTACTATACATAATTGTTGGATTTAATTTCCAACAAAGATATAGATAGCATTTTTGAGCCCTAATTTGAGCGCTTACCAGATGAATTCAACACATAGGGCAAGACATTAAATATAAGATTGCAATAGTGCAATCATTCGGAATATATTTCATATTCAGTCAGATAAGCGGTAAGAATTTCGGCTTAATTATTGCCGCAGTAGAAGAAAACTCTTATTATGACATAATGTGAATTAGTCAAGGCTTAATCTGACAGTTACGCATAATGCTTGTTCCAATGATTTACTCATCACCCAAGACAAAGATGGGTAGTACAGTCTTCATTGGGATGGCAATAAAAAACATCGTCTTCAGGAGTTTTGCTTCCCTAAAAGCGTCTTTCCATCTCATCCCAAAATTCCCTGCGCTTGTTTATTAATTCCTTGCCATTAATTCCCTCTTTCATCGTCTCAAATTTCACAGTAAATAGCAGTATAATTCTTACTCTATTCTACCACTTCCCAAGGACACTCATTCTCCTCAAACCTCCCTAATTCCTCAATAATCTCCACCTGCTCCAACGTCAACTGTGACTGATCCCACGTATTGATAATAGCATGTGCTTCTTGAGCTAATTCCTTATCATAAACTTCGCTATAACAATAAGTCAAAAGTCGAACTTTGAGCAATGATGTCGGTAGTTTAGGAAGAACTTCCCAACTACGGTCCAATACATTCTGAATGTATTCTTGCTTATGACCGTTATCGTAAATTGTAGTGGCAAAAGCCACTAAAAGACCAAGACAGAGTTCGGCTTCCGCTTCTACAGTCTTGCCTCGAGTACCGTAAAGATCAAGAGCCTGCTCGTAAACATCACGATTCAAACGTGTGAACTGGTCAACGTAGATGGGACTTCCGTCCAACCCATAAACAAGAAGATTATGGGCTAAGGAAAATAATGAATCCATTGACTAAGTATGGTTTATGATTGATAAATTATGAATTACAAATAGAAAATTATTCAATAGGTTCAACGAGTGATGGCGAAATAAAAGTAGTAGCAACAGCCATGACACCTTCAATATTGACCACTACACGACGATCGTGGCGAATACGGACAAATTCACCTATTACCCCCTCGAATACACCACCCGTAATACGTACTTTTTGCCCTTTTGCCAAATGTAATTCGGCAGGTTCCACATAAAGAATAGCTTCCTCGTGGCTACCTGCCACAAGAATAAAACTACGCATCTGCGCATCGGGGATAACTACAGGTCGGCAAAACTCACGATTCATGATAAAACGTATAGGCATAGAAGATTCCAATTCATCTTTCAAAGCATCTATACGTTTACGAGTAGAGTGAACAAAAACAAGGTTATGAATAGCCGGAAGTAATCTACGAACACGCTTACCAGACTTTATGACATATTCATAACGCATCGGAATGAAATTCTCAATTTTCTCAGCATCCAGGATCGCTTTCAAAGCCAACTCACGACTGTAAGAAACCCGAATTGCAAACCAATTCATGTCCGATTGAGGATTAACAGTCGACGGTTGAGTACCAGAATTGCACTGTACAGCAGAAGATGTCTTTACTGAGGAACGAGACATTATAATAATAATTGTAGAGTGTAAAGTGATTAAAACCTTGTGAAAAGGGTATTCTTTAGGGACACCGGAGTAGCGAAGCACCTACCGGTCAATTTATGTAATGCAGTTATTTTCAATAGTTTAGTTAGCATACATCTTGTTTTAAAACTTCCTACCATCACGGAAAAAGAAGTAGAAAAACAGTTATGTTAGTCATTCGCTTATAAAAAGCTGAAAACGAAAGGGCTAAAAACAAAAAGTGTTTTTTAGACGTTCGTTTAAAAAACGTCAAAATTGTTCAATACATAAACCGGAAGATTTTAAATGAAACAAAGAAAATAATCAGCCCTATTAGATAGAATTAAACATCTATTATACAAGTACTTATAGGTGAAATAAAATAGCGATGAAATATATTTTTATCAAACATTTTGCACATATCAAAAACAACACGTATCTTTGTGCACATTAAACGAACGTTTAAAAAACACTTTCCCCCTACTCCATAAGCCTTTAATTTTCTGAAACTTACAACGACAATTCTCAAAACAACATTCCGATATTTGTATATTTCCATCATTAGCACTAACTTCGTATTTCATGACATGGTGTCCACTCATTAGGTATTGGCAAAAAGACATTAGATATGAGTAAAAAAACAAGTAAAAAGACAGATAAAAAAAACTGCCTGCAACAGTTATAACAAGAGTGAAACAACTATTAAACAAAAAGTTAAAGGAAATCAAGGGCCAAAAACAGGAGAGAAAATCATAATGATTTTCAAGGAGCGCAGAAAGCTTGAAACAGTATTATTGGAAATGTTTCTTGAAGGGGATATGGGAGTCGACCCACAGTATGGAACAGCGACGCTATGCCGATTTATAGCCGATTTGGACATACTGTATTCAAGGAATGGGAAGCCATTATCAATCAATACAATAAAAGGAGACATCAGTGAAATAAAGAAAGAAAAACTATACCAAACAACTGATAAAAAGCAAAAGAAAAACAGTAATATAAAATAACAAAACACAGCCGATAAATAACAATGGACAATCTGTCATGAAAAGGCCATATCTTTGCAACCGCTTTAGCAAAGATTGAGCCACACTAATAATAAAGATGCCGCTTTTCTGAAAAAGACGGCATCTTTTTTTATGCAACTTAAACGACAGCTAAAGAGTATTATAACTTATTTATCAATCCATTAATCAAACAAGATTATGAAAAAAAGAAAGCACACTTCACAACAGGAAGCGGTAAGAAAACGATGGAAAATCCATATCATGCAGGAAAAAGACTACACGGAAAACTGCGCCGGATGGATGGTAGAACGTATCGAGAGCCTCATAGACCATATGCAATACGGATGCGCACTCATCGCCTACCACAAACAGGACGGAACATTCAAACTTGTCAGGGCAACACTGTTACCCTACAAAAACGCGTTCAAGAAAGAATACGACATGGCTAAAATTACAGGCGCCGTTGCATACTGGGACATAGAACTGCAAGCGTGGAGAACCTTCCGGATGGAAAATTTCCTGGAATGGAGAGCGGTGGTCGGTTGAAAATTGATAATTGAAAGATGAAAGTTAAGAGAAAAAGGTTATGGCAATGAATTATGGGGGAATCATGTATTTCCCGCTAAACGTGAATTTCTTTGATGACGCACCGATAGAACTCGTGGAAGCCAAATGCGGGCTGGCGGGAATTACCGCAGTAATGAAACTACTCTGCAAGATGTACAAAGAGAAAGGATATTATCTGTTGTGGGACAAAGAGCAATGCACGCTGTTTGCCCACAAGACAGGGATTGAAGAGGAATCTATGGAGAAGATTATACAAATCCTACTGGATAAGGGATTCTTCGACAAGAAATCCTATGAAGAACAGCGTGTACTCACTTCCGCCTCCTTTCAGAAGGTATGGCTGGAAGCCACCAAACGAAGAAAAAGGGACTTGAAAGCACTGCCCTATCTATTGGATAGCTGTATGGGAAATGAAGAGGTTTGTACGCAGAACAATGAGAATTGCACGCAACTTGCAGACATTTTACCCGAAAATGCAAGCAATTCAGAACAAAGTAAAGTAAAGCAAATAAAAGCAAAAACAGAAGAAGGAAGTCCCGGAGAGGATTTTCTTCTGCCTGTACCGGGGTATGCCTACAACAAGCAAACGCACAATTACGACGGGCTGATGTTCACCCTGCAACAGATGAGAATCATAAATCCGGAGGAAGTCAACGCGATTCTGCGCCTGTCAGACTACGGAAGGCTGAAGGGGTATGTATGGCAAGTGATACACAGCACACGATGGAGCGATATTGTCGCCAAAGGAAAATATCTCATTGCGGCGCTGGTGAAAGAGAAAAAGAAAAATATGCAGTTAACATCATTGGATACATGATGTTAACTGCATTGATATAACGATATTAACTAAATGCGCTCTATTCAGTTTACTTGATTGCTGCGATGATATTAACTTATACGTAAGTCTCAAGCAACTTCACGCTGCCACCTTCCGGAACGATTGTCACTTCCTGAATAGCTGCAGGCAACAGCACAGTCTCACCGGCGCACAGAGTTATTTCGTTCCGATTGTCATCTGTCAGACGGCAAGTACCTTCCACACAAATAAAGATTACGAAAGAATCCAGTTCCGAATAGTCGCAAGTTATTTCCTCCGTCATGTCGTACACGGACGTAGTGAAGTAAGGGCTTGCTACCATTTCAACCGGCTCATTCTGTATGCGATCGTATTCTGTACGGAAATCATCCTGCACATCGGCAAAGTTAATGGCATCCATGGCTTGGCCGGTATGCAGTTCGCGGGATTTGCCGTCTTTATCCTTACGATTATAATCGAAGATACGATAAGTTATATCGGATGTTTGCTGAATTTCGGCAACAAACGCTCCGGCACCGATGCCATGCACACGACCGGCAGGAACATAAAATACATCTCCCGGCTCGATGGCACAAGTCTGGAGGACTTCGGCAAATGTTCCGTTATGTACTCTGTCTTTATATTCTTTCGGAGTTATTTCTTCGGAAAAACCGGAAATTAATTTCGCGCCTTTGTCCGCAGCAATAACATACCACATTTCGTTTTTACCAAAACTGTTATGACGCTTCTTGGCAAGTTCATCACCCGGATGTACCTGAATAGACAAATCCAACTTGGCATCAATAAACTTTATCAGCAATGGAAATTTGTTTCCAAATCGTGCGTAATTCGCTTCGCCCACCAATTCGTCTTTGTATTTACGAACCATTTCGGGCAAGGTATACCCTTTGTCCACACCATTGGCAACTACCGATTCACTATCTTCTACTGCTGAAACTTCCCAACTCTCACCTACATTCGGCAGAGTTTCATTCAAGTGCTTGAATGGGATAATCTTGTCGCCACCCCAAAGTGTTTGTTTCAGGATAGGCTCAAATTTTAGAGGATACATTCGTTGTTTCTAATTAGTACAATTCAATATTGTTACAATTCTTTTTTAGATTAACGCGACAAACATACAAAAAATATCAATTTGTATTCCAATTGTTAAACGCTAAACTTTCATAAAATGTTCTCCACATTTCTTCTCAATTACTTGGGGGAACAAAAGAATTTCTCTTTATTTGCAAGAAAATTAAATAATACCATTGAATTATGATAGACACTACCCCAACAGAAAGTAATTTGTCCGGTCTGGACAAAAAAGACTTTCAGAAGAATATCAACAATCAAAAAACAGATCTATTTATCCTCAAAAATGCTCAGGGCATGGAAGTTGCCGTAACCAATTACGGCTGCGCGCTTCTTTCGATTATGGTTCCCGATAAAAACGGGAAATATGCCAATGTAGTTTTAGGACACGACAGCATAGATCATGTAATCAACAGTCCCGAACCTTTCTTAAGTACAACGATAGGACGTTACGGCAACCGGATTGCCAATGGAAAATTCACTCTATATGGAGAGGAACACCAATTAACCATTAACAACGGGCCTAACTCATTGCATGGCGGGCCAACCGGTTTCCATACCCGTATATGGGATGCGGTTCAGCCCAACGAATCAACTGTTATTTTCAACTACACATCTGCCGACGGCGAAGAAGGATTCCCCGGTACTCTGGAAGTGGAAATGACTTATCGTCTGGAAGACGAGACAAACGCTCTGGTTATAGAATACAGGGCAACAACCGATAAAGCGACCGTCGTCAATTTAACCAATCATGGTTTCTTTAATCTTGCGGGTATTGCCAATCCTACCCCCGATGTTCTGAATAACATCATCACCATCAATGCCGATTTCTATACTCCTATTGATGAAGTGTCCATTCCCACCGGAGAAGTTCAGAAAGTAGAAGGTACTCCAATGGATTTCCGTACCCCTCACAGCATCGGTGAACGCATTAATGACAAATTCCAACAATTGATAAACGGTTCCGGATATGACCATTGCTACGTATTGAACAAGACGGAAAGCGGAGAGTTAAGCCTTGCCGCAACCTGTACCGATCCCGTCAGCGGACGTACAATGGAAGTATATACTACTGAAAATGGCGTACAACTTTATACAGGAAACTGGCTGAACGGATTCGCAGGTGCTCATGGTGCCACTTTCCCGGCAAGAAGTGCGGTATGCTTTGAAGCGCAATGCTTCCCGGATACCCCCAACAAAGCTCATTTCCCGTCAGCCGTATTACTCCCCGGAGATGAATACCAACAAATCACGATTTACAAGTTCGGTGTACAAGAGTAAATAAATGAACTAACTAACCTAATTATAAACTTATAAATTTTTCAAAACCATGACACAACAAAAACAGAATGGTAAACTCATCGCAATCATAACGATGATTTTCCTTTTTGGTATGATCTCATTTGTTACTAATCTTGCTGCACCGATGGGAATTGTACTTAAAAACCAATTCTCCGTATCCAACGCATTGGGTATGCTGGGTAACTTCGGTAACTTCATCGCATACGCAGTAATGGGAATACCAAGCGGTATCTTATTGCAGAAAGTAGGATATAAAAAGACAGCGCTCATCGCGGTAGCCATCGGCTTTATAGGTGTGGGCATCCAGTTTTTGTCCGGACACTCCAGCCCGGAAATGGCATTCGCCGTATATTTGATTGGCGCATTCATCGCAGGTTTCTCCATGTGCTTGCTGAATACGGTTGTAAACCCGATGCTGAACAAATTAGGCGGTGAAGGTAATAAAGGTAACCAGCTCATCCAAATCGGCGGCTCTTTCAACTCTGTAATGGCAACTATCACTCCGATGTTCGTGGGTATCCTCATTGCAGGTTCTATTGAGAAAGCCACCATTTCTCAGATATTCCCTGTGATGTACACGGCAATGGCGGTATTTGCACTGGCATTCCTTGTACTGTTGTTCGTTCCGATACCGGAGCCCAACGCCGCTACAACCACAGAGCCTATCGGCAAGTTGATGTCCGGCGCTTTAAAGTTCCGTCACTTCATCTTGGGAGCTATCGCAATCTTCGTATATGTAGGTATTGAAGTGGGTGTGCCGGGTACACTGAACCTCTTCTTGACCGACCCTGTAGAAAAGGGCGGCGCAGGCATCGCATCTACCATCTCCGGATTCGTAGTAGGTACTTACTGGTTCCTGATGCTGATAGGCCGTCTGGCAGGTGCATCATTGGGCGCTAAGATTTCCAGTAAAGCAATGCTTACGTTCACCTCGGCTTTGGGTCTGGTTTTGGTATTCCTCGCCATCTTCTCATCTACTGATTCTCTCGTAAACCTACCGGTACTCCAACAGAGCGCTACCGGCGGCTTGTCATTCGGACTTGCAGAAGTACCCATCAATGCCATGTATCTGGTATTAGTCGGACTGTGTACTTCCATCATGTGGGGCGGTATCTTCAACCTTGCAGTAGAAGGTTTGGGTAAATATCTGGCAGCCGCTTCCGGCTTGTTCATGGTTTTGGTATGCGGTGGCGGTATTCTTCCCGTTATCCAAGGTTTAGTTGCCGACATGGCAGGCTTCATGGCAAGCTACTGGGTAATCATCGCAGCCCTTGCATATCTGTTGTTCTACGGACTGATAGGTTGCAAGAACGTAAACAAAGACATTAAAGTTGATTGATAGATAATACAGGTAATAGATTTATTCACCTTAAAAAACAATATCATGGATATAGAATACGTAAGAAACCGTTTCATCAAGCATTTTGACGGAACAACAGGAGCTGTATATGCTTCTCCGGGTCGCATCAACCTAATCGGTGAACATACCGACTATAACGGTGGTTTTGTATTCCCCGGAGCAATCGACAAAGGTATGATTGCAGAAATAAAACCGAATGGCACAAATACAGTGAAAGCTTATTCCATCGACTTGAAGGATTACGTGGAATTTGGTCTGAACGAAGAAGATGCTCCCCGCGCCAGCTGGGCAAGATATATTTTCGGTGTATGCCGTGAAATGATTAAGCGTGGCGTAGAAGTGAAAGGATTCAATACCGCCTTTGCAGGTGATGTACCCCTGGGTGCAGGTATGTCCTCTTCCGCCGCATTGGAAAGTACTTATGCATATGCACTGAACGACCTGTTCGGCGACAATAAAATCGATAAGTTTGAGCTGGCTAAGGTAGGACAGGCAACAGAACACAATTACTGTGGTGTAAATTGCGGTATCATGGACCAGTTTGCTTCCGTATTCGGTAAAAAGGGCAGCCTCATCCGTTTGGATTGCCGTTCACTGGAATACCAATACTTCCCGTTCGAACCGAAAGGTTACCGCTTGGTGTTGGTAGACTCCGTTGTAAAACACGAGCTCGCTTCTTCTGCATACAACAAGCGTCGCCAAAGTTGCGAAGCCGCTGTTGCAGCCATCCAGAAGAAACACCCGCACGTAGAATTCCTGCGCGACTGCAATATGGAAATGCTCGAGGAAGTTAAGGCTGAAATCAGTGCGGAAGACTTTATGCGTGCAGAATATGTAATCGAAGAAATCCAACGCGTGCTTGATGTTTGTGATGCATTGGAAAAAGGCGACTATGAAACAGTAGGCCAGAAGATGTACGAAACACATCATGGCATGAGCAAGCTGTATGAAGTAAGCTGCGAAGAGCTTGACTTCCTGAATGACCTTGCCTTTGATTGCGGTGTAACCGGTTCACGCGTAATGGGTGGCGGATTCGGCGGTTGTACAATCAACCTTGTAAAAGAAGAATTATACAGTACATTCATTGAAAAGGCCAAAGAAGAATTTAAGGCTAAATTCAACAGAAGCCCGAAGATTTATGATGTTGTAATCAGTGACGGTGCACGTAGACTGGAATAAATAAAAACATGATAAAAGCAATAGGGTGATAAAGTGGGGAACCACAATATCACCCTATTTTTTGTTACTGATATTGTCCTGCATTTTGCGTAGATAGAAAAGCTTCAGGATTCAGGTTTTATACTTGAATCCTGTTCTCAAGTATAGTAATAAATTGATTAAACAAAAGTACTATTTTTTCTTGATATACGGAAGAACGGGGAAGATGATTTGAGATACAGATGATTAAAGGATTTTTAAATGATGTGTAAACGCCACGAGAAACCATGAAAACGCCAATTGAAGCCTGAACTGCGTTACCTATTCGTGACCAACGGAATTCAGGCGCTTTATGGCACAATATCAGGTAATAAGTGGCTGAATACCTAATAATTGTCGAAGAATTTTCGCCTTTGGATTTATCCTCTCCGGTCTGCCGCGTTTTGCATACATTCCATCAGCTCTACCCGAATTAATTTTGTAATCAAAAAAAACGAGTAGAGTAATGAGAAGTACATTTTCGACAATCTTCTACCTCAAACGACAGGTAGTGAAAAAGGACGGTACGGTGCCCATCATGGGGCGTATCACGGTGGACGGGACACAGACGCAATTCAGTTGCAAGCTGACTATCGACCCTAAGATTTGGGAAACCAAGACGGGACGGGCAACGGGCAGGAGCACCGTTGCGTTAGAAACCAACCGTATGCTGGACAAAATCCGGGTGAAGATAAACACCCACTATCAGGAAATCATGGACAGGGACAACTTTGTCACGGCTGAAAAGGTAAAGAACGCTTTCTTGGGGTTGGAGCACCGATGCCACACGTTGATGAAAGTCTATGAGCAATTCACCGCCGACTATGCCAAGATGGTGGAAGCCGGGATGAAGTCCAAGAAGTCATACGAGAAATACCTTGTGGTGTACAAACACTTGAAAAAGTTTCTGATGCAACGCTACCATGTGCAGGACATCGCCTTGAAGGAACTGACCCAGTCGTTCATCATGGACTTCGACATGTTCCTGCGCACGGAAAAGCATTGTTGCAACAATACCGTGTGGATTTACGTCTGTCCGCTCCGCACGATGGTTTCGGTAGCCATCAGCAACGAGTGGTTAGTGCGTGATCCTTTCCACGATTACGAAATCAAGAAGGAGGATACGGTTCGCACATTTCTCACTAAAGAGGAAATCCAACTCTTGATGGACGGAAAGCTGAAAAACGCCAAGCAGGAACTCTACCGCGATATGTTCCTGTTCTGCATCTTCACGGGATTAAGCTTTTCGGATATGCGCAATCTGAGAGAGGAGAACATCGTGACTTATTTCGATGAGCACCAATGGATAAAAATCAACCGCCAAAAGACGGGAGTGGAATCAAATATCCGTCTGCTTGATGTTCCCCTCCGCATTTTGGAAAAGTACAGGGGATTAAGCGAAGACGGCAGAATATTTCCCGTTCCGCATTATATGACGTGTCTTCACGGCATTCGTTCCGTAGCCAAAAGATGCGGTATCACGAAGTCATTCGGCTGGCATGTCTCGAGACATACCGCCGCGACCACCGTGCTGTTATCCAACGGAGTACCGATTGAAACGGTCAGTTCCATACTCGGTCACAAGAATATTTCCACGACTCAAATTTACGCGAAAATCACCAAGGAAAAGCTCAACCAAGACATGGAGAATCTGGAAAAACGATTGGGGAATATTGAAAGCTTCCTGCCGGATTCACTCAAAAACGGAAAGGAGGACAATGTATGTGGCGCGACACGATAATGGTAGAAGAAGATAACCGTATTGTCGCCACGGGTGGCAATGGGTGGATGAATGCCGGGGAGATAGCCGACCTTTTCAACATTACGGCGGCAAGTGTGAACCGTGCCGTGAAGCAGGTGTTGAAAGCGGACGTATTGAACGATTACGAGGTGGTGAAGTTCGTCCGTTTGGATAACGGATTGCTGATGGAGTTCTATTCGCTGGAACTCATCATCGTGTTGTCCTACAAATGGAACACGTTTTACACCAACCTTTTCCGCAAATGGATGATGAAACGTATGTTTGAGTCAAGGAAAGAAATCATCCCCATGTTCCTATCCTCCGCACAATCGGACAGAGAGGAATTCTGTTGAAGAAAATATGTCAATGATTCTAATACAACAATATCATCCTCATTACGAGTTCCCTTTTGTAACTCGTAATGAGGATGCCCGACAAAACACACTGCAGGTCTCTATTATGTCGGAACTTGCTAGTGTGAGGGGTGTATGATTACTTACAATTCATCAAACTTTTGAACGAACCCATTAACGATGGATACCATATGTTGAATATATTCTTTACGCTTTTGAGGAGAAATTAACTTGTATGTTGGCGTTGTTCCATCTAAATCACTGAAGCAAAATGCAAGTTCACCAGATTCTGAATTAAAATATTTGTAATAAAGCCAATATTCATTTGAATCGCCATCAGATTGCTCTACCGAATTTAATGCTTTGACTTTATCTTTTATGACTTTAGAGAATTTGCCATTAGAATTGCTTATCCCATAACAAATAAAGTCATCATAATCACAATTTATCCCTAATGGAATACCAGACTGTGAAGTAAAATACAAGTTGAAATAAACTTGCCTTTTCCGTGGTCCACCATGAACTGCATCATCTATCAACTCGTTTTCAATTTCTTCAGTTATAGTGTACCCTGCCAGAACCAATGCATCAGACAACTCTTTCCAAAAGTCGTGAATGGTATGCCACTGAATATGTTTGAAATTCTTTATCAAGAACATCGCGCTTTCCAAGTTGTCGGCATTTTTACCGACAATGTTCATAAGTTCTATTCTTTCAGAAACGGAAGATTCGTTATTTGTCATTTTTTGCAGTAGGTTTATATATTGGTTTATAGACTCCCGAAGTATCGGTTTAGCATAGCTTTCTTTGGCACACTCCTTCAGCCACTCAATGATTTCAGAACCGTAAGAAATACACTGTACTTTTTCCACCAATTCGGGATATTTTCCGCTTGTGGAAACACTTTCTTCTGTCGGTTCGTGTTGGTCGAGCGTAAGATAATAGATGTCGATATTATCCTTTGAATACCCTTCTTCCAAAGCTTCCCGATAATATTTTTCAAGTTGCCCTTCTCCTTCGTGGTTGCTATCCGTTGCGTCTATCTTGTTTTCAATAATCACCGCAGACTCATTTCCCTTGCGAATAAAGATGTCTATATGCTTAAATTCTGAGGGATTTAAGTAGTTGGGCGATATAGATATTTCGGCATCGTCCACTTGCATATTACTTTCTACCACTCCAAGAAATAAGGAAAGAAATGTGTTTCCCATTTTGTGTGGTGCTCTCGGGTCAAGCAGAACAGAGATAAACCGGGAGTGTAGGTTCTTCTCATCTCGCTCATTCAGCAAAATGGGAAACAGATTAAATGTTTCCTCTTTGCTTTGTCGTTCGAGTAGTTTCAATCGCAAAATATTAACTTCTTGGAGAAGAAAATCAACGTGGTTCATATTATCGAGAAATTAAGGCAAGATTATTTTTCTGATTCAAACACATAATTTGTTAGCAATTTATGTAAGCGACCGGGTTTTGACTTTTGGGGTTGATTACGTTCCATACGCATTTACCAATGTATGGTGATTCGGATAATTCAGTACCCTCAAATTCATACCGATTTGACCATTTAGGATTTTCTGATTTATACCAACGTATTGGTTGGAAAACAGCCACCACTATTCCATGCACAATGGCAAAAACGAGGTTGGATTTTTCCGCCCGTTCTTTACTAAGCACCCAGTAATGACGTGCGCGGTCATAGTTGTCGGCACGTTCACTATTATCGTAGGTCTTGCTGATATTGACACATACGATATGGTCGTTGGGGTTAATCTGTATATATTCCATAAGATTAAGCGTCAAAGATAAACTTACTGATACGTTTTACCGCTTCTTCGGTTGCCTTTTCTATATCATCTTTCTCCCATCGGTCTTTTGGGTATTTGGCAAGGTCAAGGGCAAAGCCGAAGCTGCTACCTACATAACCCGACTTGCTCGACAATGTGCTTCCTTTCTTTGTCTTGAACCAATCATTGCCGATAGTCTTGTTGATTATTTCCTCCAAAAGAATTTTGTTGCCAAGTTGATTGACGAGGACTGCAAATTCTTCGGGGTCTTCTATACCTGCATCAATGCGGATAATCTCGATGTTATGACCGCTTGCGGGCATAATGTGTTCTACATTGGTTCTCTCATCTATGTCGTAATATCTGTGTTGTTCCTTGGCATAGAGATATTCATTCAGATAGACAAGTATGTTCTTTTGGTACTCGCGCAAATCATCTTCTACGTCTTTGGGCTTCCATGTGTTATTGATATGTCGGTTGAAATTTTCGATAATTTCAGCCAATGAATATGAAGGCTTCACCAAATTAAAGTTCTCGTTAAAGAGGAAAGTCTTGAATTTGGATGCGGAATAACCTGCATCGCCTACTTCAATAATAGCGAATAGACGGAGCAAGCACTCTGCAAATGGAGTAACTGTTTCTTTTGTCAGCATTGACACGTCATATCTAAATAGATAGGAAACAAGGAACAGTTTGAAGTTTTCATTGAATTTCAATAGCAACTTGATTACAGGGAAATCTTTTATTGCTTCCCAAATATCAAGGATTTTCTTGAATGAGGCGCAAAGAGGAAGTGGTTCAGTCAACAACTCGGGGTGTTCGGTCAGATAATATTTGCGCAAACCGGGTGTTGTAACCTCGTTTTGCTTGTAGTGGGCTTTTGCCGCACGGTTTATGTACATGAATTGTTGGAGCACACCGTCAATATCCACAATCTTCTTCTGCGCAAGTTGGTTGGCTGCGGCATTGATTTTCTGCCACTCGGCAATGAAAGCATCTTTGCCGTCATCACCGGCACGAGAGTAAAGTTGTGCCGAGATAATGTCGGCATCTGAAAGCGGCATACCTGTAGAGTTCAACGAGTTGAACATCGTTATCGCTTGTTCTATCTGCCAACTCTTGATTTCGATAATCTGGCACTTTGACAAGAATATCTTGGCAAAATTGTTTAGATTGGATTCTTTATACTTCGAGAGGCAATCGAAGAAGTACTTGAAGTTGCGGAAGAAGTTGGTATATTTATTATCTTTCTGTTTGCGAGGAAACTTGTGAACAGATCGCTCTGCTTCTTTGAAATTTTCCGCTTCAATGATTAGGCGAAAATCATCTTTGTACAATTCGTTGATAGAATTGTTTTCAAGAATGGTAATGCCGCGTGCGTTATCCCAATTGGCTTTCATATCCACCTGCTTGTCATCATCAGCCTTATAAAGTATTCGGCAAATGGTGTCATAGCTTCTATTCAAACCCATAAACAAAGCCGCTGTGTCAGGACTGAAATTGAAATTGTCTAAAAGGTCTTTCAGACAAAGTTGCAAAGCCTTAAGAAGCAGGAGAAAAGTAGTGGTTCTCTGTTGTCCGTCAATAAGGCTTAAATGATTGGGTGTAGAACAATCAATGATTACAGTACCGAAGAAATAAGGGTCTTCAGCGTCTGAATCAATGAATGTTTCGATGTCTTGCCAAAGTTTTGCACAATGCAACGTAGTCCATGAGTAGGCACGTTGGTATTGAGGAATCTCGAAAATGTCATCACGCTCCAATAGGGTGTATTCGCTGATGAGCCGTAGCTTGGGTTCTATATTTTTTGTTGCCATATTTATGGAATAAAGCAAAAACTCCTTCGCTATCCCTGCGAGGCTGACCAAAGCCTATGAGATGAGCGAAGGAGATTCGTATGTTGTTTCAATTGTTTTCTCAGGTCATTAGCAGTCCGATAATGAGTGCAAAGGTAGCGATTCTTATCGGTTTTCCCTTGCTCTTTAGGAAATAAGTTTAGTAAGGGAAGCGATTGGTGAACTCTTCAAATCCATTCAACACAAGATATCGTTGGCTTTGGAATTATCCAACTTCGGAGGATAATTCAGTTCCCTGCAAGGGCAAGGCGTTTTGAGTTACCCGAATCGTTTCGGGTAACTCAAAACATACCTTGCTGTGTTCTTTGACGAACATAAAAATCCGTCTGAAACGGATTGAGAGTAGCCGTCATTTCAGACAGTGTAATCTGTAACAACTGTAATTGACATATTGCTTTTGTAATTGATGGAAAATGTGATAGATATATAACATTGCCTACTTTATTAATTTACTGATTGATAAGTATATCGTATTGTGAATTGCAAAAATTACCATTCTATTGAAAATGTTACCAAGTGACCAACCGCACGATTGTTGTTCCTATCAAGAAATTGAAAATATAGCCAACATATCCATATACTGATTACATAGTAGGACAGCATCATTATGATAGACAATATCAACCAAAAGTGCAGTCAGCTTAAAATGCCCCGATGGTCGTAGTAGGATTCTTAATGCGGCTCTAAGAGCGGAGGGAGTCGAGTTTCCAAACTTCCGTTTCTTGTTTATCCGACATTTTTTTATGCGTTTTCTTTTCGCATCGGTCGTTTTCGTTTCGGGTGCTCTAAAAAGGTCGGGATTAGAAGATGCAAGGTTTTTCGGAAGAAATACTACCCGAAAGGATTGAGGCGTGGAGATTTCTTCCGAAAACAGAAGGCTTGACCTTGCTTCTTCGTAAAATCCCGGAATTACCTTTGCACCCCAAACGGAAATGACTGTCTGATGCGATGGGCAGAAAACGTATTCCGTGGAGGATAAACAGAGAGAAACGGATGAACCGATTGATAAGGAAGTCCATACATCATAAGCAAGGACAGTATTCTGCCAAAACAATTCCAAAAAAACGCAAAGAAATCACTCGAATATCTGCAGAAAAGTATTATTTTTGTAATCAGTAGAGTTGATTGAAGTCTTGCAAAACATGGAATACCGAAGCATTCTGTATCTAACTAAATCGTAACCTTTTAAGGTTTGTAACTCACAAAGAGACTATCTAACTCGTTTACTTTCAATTACTACAAGAAAAGTTAGTAACTTCAATCTACATAGCACTAAGATACCAAAGTAAAATGCCGATAATCATATCGACACCATTAGACATCTATCTGAAAAAAAACTAAAAATAATGATTTATAGATTATAATTACTACATTTGTCTTGATGTTGATAATTGCTATATGTTACTTCACTATTCTCTGAATAGACATACTAATTTATGCATACTCCAGTAAAATCGACATAACAGTTGCCTTAAATAAAAATAACCCGTTGGCGAAATTAAATATCTGATGCTTAAAAAGTTACACATATCACCGACTATTAACACATTAGTAGTACTCAAACTATTAATATTGAATCAACATATACATATTCGCAAATTTTTTCGACATATGCAAACATCTTGCGGGAAACTTAGTCAGCGAAAACTACGGAATGGGTTATTACCATTCTTCAATAAATTAACAAACAAAATAACGTACCCATTAACAGAGTTAAATACGCAATAAATCACCTCCGCCAACGGGTAGAAATATTATTATTAAACATGAGTGATTTTAAAGAAATATATGATAAATACTATAATAAATCTATTATGTTTGCTTTTTATTATGTACGTGACAATTGTATTGCTGAAGATATAGCTTCAGATTCGCTTGTTAAATTATGGCAAGTAATGACAAAAGAATCTGTTGAAAATATACCATGCTTATTAATGACAATTATCAAGAATAAAGCACTGGATTATCTGAAAGCAAAACAACGTTACGATGAAAGTGTAAAAGAGCTAATGGATTGGCAGCAACAAGAATTGTCTATACGTATTTCTACAATTGAATCATGCAACATTGATAATATCTTCTCATGTGAAATTCAAGCAATAGTTTCAAAGACATTGTCTGAGCTTTCTCCTATTTGCAAACAAATTTTTGAAATGAGTCGATATGAGTGTATGTTAAATAGACAGATAGCAGAAACACTAGGAATAAGCGTAAAATCTGTTGAATATCACATAACTAATGCATTAAAAAAGCTCCGTATATCTTTGGCTGACTACCTGCCAATTATATGCTTTATGATTTATTAACACACCAATCTGACTTATATATTAGGGTATTGTCATTTATAGTCGTCTATTATATAGTTGACAATAAATGGCAATTAAACTATGAAGGATGAACTTTTACTCTTGTTTTTTCAAGGAAAAACAACTAATGAACAGTCTCGTTTAATTACAGAGTGGTTAGCTTCTGATAAAGAAAATCTAAAATATTATCAGAAGCTATGCCAAATATTTACCATCTCATTTTGGTCTGAAGAGAGGTCTGAACAAAATATTGAAAAGGCTGCAACTACCAATAAATTATATATTATTAAAAATATTGCACGTATTGCTGCCATATTTTTAATTGGTTTTTTTCTGAATAATTTAATTGATTATTATACTGATAAAGAAGAAATCTTGCAAGAACTTTATGTCCCCATTGGACAAAATGCTCAATTGACGTTGGCGGATGGTACACGCGTTTTTATCAATGCAGGTAGTACACTGAGTTTCCCTAATAATTTTAATACTAGCGAGCGCAAGGTTCATTTGAGTGGTGAAGCCTATTTTGAAGTTAAATCTGACAAAGACAAACCGTTTGTTGTATCTACTTCACAATACAATATAACAGCCTTAGGTACAACTTTCAATGTTTATGCATATCCTAACAGTAAACAATTTGAGGCTTCACTTTTATCCGGTAGTATTAAAGTTGAGAATTGTAATTTGGAAGAAGCTATTTATCTAAAGCCTGATCAACGAGTAGTCTTATCTGATAACCAACTAAAAGTATGTCCCATTCAAAATAAGAATTATTTCTTATGGTGCAACGGTATTCTATATTTTGATGAACCATTAATGTCAGTTTTCAATAAATTAGAAACTTATTTTGATGTAACAATAGAAGTAGCTAAGGAATCATCTGTTATAACTACACCACAACGCTTCGTCGGTAAGTTTAGAATGCGCGACGGACTTCAACATATACTTAGTGTATTGCAAGTGATGTATTCATTTGCGTATGAATTAGACGACGAAAGTAATACAATATTCATCAAATAATAAATAAAAAATAATGCCTATGAAGAAATGAGTAAATAAAAAAATCAGTAAGTGCTGCAACACTTACTGATTCGGGACTTAGCACCCCAAAGAAGCTTATAATTTAATTGAAGTACTAAAATCTAATCAATGCAAAAATATGAATAATAATTTGTTTAATCAGTTTATATGTAGACAAAAATACCATTTACCGGTAATAAAAATCTTTTTTATTTTATTTTTAACCAGTATATCTTCTGCTTACGCCTTTGAATCGGAATCGCATAAGTTAAAAGTCACAATCAATGATAAAAATATAACAGTTGCTAAAGCCATAGAAGAAATAGAGAGACAGACAGAGTTACTATTTGTGTATGATAAAAATGAGATTGATACCAAACGCAAGATTTCTTTATCGGTAAAAGATGAAAGTGTTACTGTAACATTAAATAAAATATTTGATGGAACAAATATTGGCTATCAAATAGTAGGTAAAAATATAATCCTTCAAGTAAAAGGTAGGCCCTCTGGCAATGGCTCAAATAAAAGACTAATCATTAAGGGTAAAGTTGTTGATCAAAATGATGAACCAATTATTGGAGTGAATGTTATCGAGAAAGGAACTTCTAACGGAACAATCACTGATATTGATGGCAATTATACCTTAGAACTAGATAAACCAGCTAAATTAACATTCTCATATCTTGGATATAACACCAAAGAATTATCTGCTAATAAAGAAGGAACTTATTATATTACCTTATTTGAAGATGCCAAGTTATTAGAAGAAGTAGTAGTTGTTGGATATGGTACAATGAAAAAAAGTGATGTAACAGGGTCTATATCTTCTGTTGATATCGGAAATGTATCAGACAATCCAGTAGCTAGCGTTGATCAATTATTGAAAGGTCGTAGTGCAGGCGTCTATGCTAGTACTATGAGTTCAGAACCTGGTGGAACTACTAATGTTGTTATACGCGGTGCTAGTTCTTTAAGCGGGAATAATCAGCCGCTTTATGTAATTGACGGAATTCCTGTTGACGCCGTAACTGATGTACCCAATCCATTTGGTGATAATTATCAAGCTCCTACAAATGCATTATCTATGCTTAATCCTCAGGACATTGAAAGTATGGAAGTATTGAAAGATGCTTCAGCTACAGCAATATATGGCTCGAGAGGAGCAAATGGTGTTGTTCTTATTACAACTAAGAATGGTAAAGAAGGAAAGCTAAACATTAATATATCTTCATCTTTATCAATTAGCAATGTAATAAACAAAATTGATGTTCTTACTGGACCAGAATTCGCTCGGTATCGCAATGAAGCTCTGACAAATAGTGGGTCTGACATTATCTACGATGGCGTTAACAACCCTTCACCAGATGAAGTGAATTGGATAAATTGGCAAGATGAGGTATTGCGCCAAGCTATCTCACAAGACCATCGTATTTCTATAAGTAGCGGAGATAAAAATTCATCTATTTTTATTTCAGGAGGATTCTCTGATAATCAAGGTATAATTGATAATACAGAGTACAAAAAGGCTGATTTCCGTATAAACTATAACAAGAAGTTCAATGATAGGCTTAAAGTCACTACAGCTATATCTTTTGCTAATATTGACGCTAATATGAGTGAAACTAATGGTAATGGAGGAAGTATGAACCGTAGTGCCATAAGATCAATGATCAGTAAAAGTCCCATAACAGATGTAATTTCTGATTATGACGAAGAAGATATGTTGGAAAACAATCCTAAGAATTGGGTTACTGATTATACTGATGAAGGTAATGAAAACACCTTGAATATGAAGCTGGATTTACAATATGAAATCACAAAATGGCTTGATTATCAAATTCGTACTGGATATAATTATCGACAAAAAGAACGCAGTCGTTACTATGGACGTACCATATATCCAGGAAAAAGTAATGATGGTTTGGCCGGGTATTCGAATATCAAAAATGTAGGTATTGTAGTAGAAAATCTTATTCATTTTAAGAACCTAAATTGGGGAAAGCACTCATTAGATGGAATTTTAGGAGCAACTTTTAGTCAGACTGATAATAAAACGTATTCTGTAAAAGCTTCTAAATTTCCAGATGATATATTAAGAGCAAATGATCTATCTTTGGCAGAAGTGTATAGTCCATCGCATAACGACAGATATCAGTCACGTTTACTATCCTATTTAGCTAGAGTTAATTATCAATATAATTCACGTTATAGCTTAACCTTATCTTTCAGAGCTGATGGATCTTCAAAATTTGCTCCAGGTAATAAGTTTAGTTACTTCCCTTCTGCAGCATTCGCTTGGCGTATCAATGAAGAAGAATTTATGAAAGATTTCACGATGATATCAAACTTAAAATTACGCTTAGGATGGGGACAAACTGGTAATCAAGGTATTAATCCGTACGCAACTTTACCTGTTTATTCAAGTACTCAATATACTTATGGTAGCACGATTTCTAGCGGGTTATATATATCTAACTTGAAAAATTTACAGCTCAAATGGGAGAATTCTCAACAGACAAATCTAGGTATAGATGTAGGCTTCTTTAATAACCGATTAAACATTGTAGCTGACATATATAAAAAAAGAAGCAAAGATATGCTCATATATAAAAATCTACCTCCCTCAACAGGTTTCACTAAAACTTGGGTGAACTTTGGTGAGGTATCAAATAAAGGATTTGAATTATCTGTTGATGCCGCTTTAGTGAATACCAAATCATGGAATGTTAATTTGGGTGGAAGTTTCTCTTTAAATAGAAATAAAATTTCAAAATTAGGTCTCCCTGAATCACCTTATGGTTACGTCCAGTATTTTGGAACAAATATTCACAATGATGGTGATATACAGTCTCCGGCTAATACCTTTATTGAAGGCAAACCTATAGGTCTGTTCTGGGGATATAAAACTGCCGGCGTATATCAAAGTGAAGATGAAATCAATGCCTGGATTGATCAAATGGAGAAAGCACAAGGTTCTAGAAATGAGAATTTTCTTTTTGGCGTTAAACCCAAACCTGGCGATATTATTTTTGTAGATCACAATAATGACGGTGAAATTAACCAATTAGATAAGCAAATTATTGGTAACCCTAACCCGGATTTTGTATGGGGAATTAATGGAGATATTAGTTTTAAGAATTTTAATTTGTCTTTCTTATTTAATGGTGTACAAGGACGCGATATTTTAAATGCTAATCTGAATCGTGAAACCACTTTAAGTGGGGATTATTATAATATTCGTTCGAGTGCTTGGGAAGGACGTTGGACTGGACCTGGGACAAGCAATTATTATCCAAGGGCATATATGTCAATACCCTACAGAAATCAAGTCGTTGATCGTTGGGTTGAAGACGGCAGCTATATTCGTCTGTCAAATATAACCTTAGGATATACCTGGAAATTTAAGACATGCAAATATATACAAGATTTGAAGCTCTTCATTTCTGGAAATAACCTGCTGACATTTACTGATTATAGTGGATTCGATCCTGAGGTTGACAGCTTTGCTGGCGATTCTTCTAGAATGGGTATCGATAATAATTCATATCCTAGTACTAAGAGTTGGCGATTTGGTATTAATATTAATTTTTAATCTTGAATAATATGAAAACTAATTTATATAAAGTTTGCTTGTTAGTAGTTTCCTTCTGCTTAGTATCTTGTGAAGGTCTACTTGATGAAAAAATATATGATTTTCGTACAGAATCTAACTTCTATAAAACGGAAGCAGATTTTTTTACTGCTATAACTGGAGCATATGCTGGGCTTCAAGAACATAATTATTTTCGAAATGTATACTTTAGTCTTTTAGAAGGCTGTACAGGACAAACTACTAATAATGCCGGTAGTAAGGAAAGATATACAAAAACCTACACCTCCACTTATGGAGATGTACAAAATCTTTGGAAATGCGTATATGCTAATATTAATATATGCAATGATATAATTTTAGGTATTAGCAACAATACTGAGGTTTCTGATGATATTAAGAATGCTTATATTGGAGAAGCTAAATTCTTGCGTGCTATGGATTATTTCAATTTGGTCAGAATTTATGGTGCATTACCTTTAAGACAAGAACCATCTCAAGGCTTCGCCAATGCATTTATGGAGCGTACATCAGAGGAAGAGGTTTATGACTTGATTATTGATGATTTAAAATTTGCCATGAGTGTTCTTCCTGATAAAAGTCCTGATGCAGGTAGAGCTACCAAAGGTGCTGCAACAGGTTTGTTAGCAAAAGTCTATCTTACATTAGCATCGACTTCTAAATATGAAGAAAATATAAATAAGCGCTATGCTTTTGCGTCAAATTCTATTCAAAAGTATTATACTTACGCTCGTGATTACGCTTTAACTATAGTAGAGTCTGAACAATATAGCCTATTAGAGGATTATAGCTATCTTTGGGATTTAAAGCATGAGAATTCTAAAGAATCATTGTTTGAAGTACAATTTATACGTCAATCAACAGGAAATGGTATGAATATCCCTCAACTGATTATGCCATCTGCTTCAGGTCGTTGTGGGCTAAAAGGAAATGGCTGGTCTTCATACCGTAGCACAAAGTATGCTTATGATGAATTTGATAAAGGAGATTATCGCATAGAATCTACCTTTCTTGGAGGTGCTGATGGCATTTGGGAAAAATTGACTAATGGTATTCCAAATGGTAAAACTGGTAAATGTTATCCAGCTAGTAAAACAGGTACCACCCAGTGGCCTTTGTTGGGAAAATACCAGGATCCGTTTGCTGATACTGCTAATAATCATGAATGTAATTTTATATATCTTAGATATGCAGATATTTTATTGATATTGGCAGAGGCAGAAAATGAAATTAATCCACTATCAGATGTTGCTTATGATGCCATCAATAAAGTTAGAGCACGTGCTAGACTTGCCGGGTCAACAGTAAATGCAATCCCTGCCGATTATGAAAATATATCTTCACAAGATGAATTTAGGCAGTTAGTATGGAAAGAAAGACGATTAGAGCTAAATTCAGAGTGTCACTTATGGTATGATTTAATACGTACAGGTCAGTATAAAATATATTTAGACGCGTATAATGCACATCCTCAGAACACTGCTAAAGATATTGAAATGCCATTCTACGAAAGAAATTTATTATTTCCAATCCCTGCCGATGAGATTAGTAATAATGAATCCATCTCTATATCAGATCAAAATCCAGGACATGTATAATCCTATTAATAGTAAAGTTACAATGAATAAAACTAAAAATATTCGATATATCCTATTATTATTTTTTATAGGCTTTGCTAACTCTAGCTGGGGCCAGACTTATGAATATAATTTGTGTGACCAATCAAATGATATTGTTACCCATTTGAATCGTGTATCAGCTGAAATTACGAACAATTCTCTTTCTAAAATAAAAACTCGTGATGATTGGGAACAAGTCCGTAGTCAATACTATAGAAATTTTGTAGAAATGATGGGAATTGAAGAGTTCCTTAACGACAAGTTGACTAATAGAAAGGTGAATTATAAATTAGTAGGTAAAATTCAAATGGATGGATATCATATTCAAAAATTATGGTTTGAATCTTTTCCCGGCTTACATGTGCCTGCAAATGTATACATTCCAAATAATATTGTTGGAAAAGCACCTGCTATTGTTTATTTGAATGGGCATAATAGCCTACAAAAAGTAGGATATCAAAGCCATGCGCATCGATTTGCAAAGTGTGGTTACATTTGCATCATTTTTGAGACATTAGAATTAGGTGAAACTCAAGGAATACATCGTGGAGAGCAGTTCCATAATAATTTTAATTGGTATAGTAGAGGATATTCTTCTGGTAGCATAGAATTAATAAACTCAATATGTGCTGTAGATATTTTATGTCAGATGCCTCAGGTTGATACCAATCGCATTGGTGCTACTGGGATATCCGGTGGTGGAGCTTACTCTTTTTATCTAGCAGCTGTGGACAATAGAATAAAAGCTGTTGCACCAGTTTGCGGCGGTTCAACGTTAGAGTCACATATTGGGCAACGAACAATAGACCAGGCATGTGATTGCATGACTCCCACAAATACTTATTTATGGGACTATTCAGATATAGGCGCACTTATAGCTCCCCGCCCTATGTTGATTGCACAGGCAGATAAAGATTGGTATTTTTCTCTTGATGCTGTAAAAAAAATGTATGGCAAAATCAAGACGATCTATGACATATATAACAATCTTGATCAACTATCTTTATTGGTCACTCCTGGTGCACATGCGTATCATGAACTATCATTAGTAAATATCATTAATTTTTTCAATAAACACTTTAATAATGGTGCATCGAATTATGATAAATTAGCTGATATCGATAAAGAAGAGTTGCCCGTTCTATCTGAAGAAGAGTTATCTGTTTTTGGTAACAATATTCCTAAAAATGATATTCATGGAGTTATTCAAGATGTTTTCACTAAAAAAGCATCAATTCCTACATTGAATAGCATAACCGAATTGACTAAATATAGAGATAATGTGAAAGAGAAACTCCTTGAAAAATCTTTTTTAGCATTTCCTGAAGACACAATTCCATTTAATGTTAAACATACTTATTCAGCAGAAAATGCTGATAAACCATGGAGAATTTATGTATCGTTAGATGAGTATACATTTTGTACTGAGAAAGATTGGAGACTCAAAATTACTTTATATCGTAACCCCCAAAAAACTAAAAGAGACCTGCTAGTTTTACTTAAGCATCCAACAGAAACAACCAAAGAAGCTCTAAAACGTGTTTCTCCATTAAAAGGGAAATATGATATAGCTATTTTTGAAACAAGAGGAGTAGGAGATACGGGATGGAATTCATCTCTTGACAGATTTGTTAGAAGAGCGGCTGCTTGGACAGGAAGAACAGTGGCTTCAATGCGCATATATGATACATTGAGATGTTTATCATTCATACGCAATTATTTCAATAATGCTTATACAAATATCAGTATTGGAGCATCTAATGAAATGTGTGTAGTGGCCATGTATACCGCTCTAATGGATGGAAATGTGCAAAATTTATTAATGATGAATCCGCCTAGATCTCAAGATACAGTATCGGAAAACTTAGGAGAATCATTCGAGATACTAAATAGTTTGCAGATAATTGATTTACCACAATTAGCAGGAGCCCTCTATCCTATAGGCATGCAATTTGTCGGCGAATATCCTTCCAGTTATGAGTGGGCAAAACAACTATATAAGAGATTTGGCTATGAAAATAAATTCTGTAAGATTAAGGATGTTAGCCAATTTGTGACAGAATTTTAAATAGTATTAGTCCAATAAGATAATATTAATCAAATTAATAAATACTTTATATTTTTATTAAATTAGACATAAAGTTACTATGATGAAATATAGTTATAAAAGTTCTATTCACATAACAAAGAAATATTACACTGTTATTTTAGTGTCTTTATTTTGTTTAACTCCACAACTGCTGTTCGGAAAAAACGATATATATAAAAAAGATTGGATTGATTTAAACAAAAATGGAGTTAAGGATGTGTATGAAAATAAATCAGCTCATATTGATGCTCGTATCCAAGATTTATTAGGTCAAATGACATTAGAAGAAAAAAGTTGTCAGTTAGCCACCCTTTATGGTTTTGGACGCGTGCTTAAAGATTCTTTACCTACTGAAAGATGGAATAATGAAATATGGAAAGATGGTATCGCTAATATTGATGAACAACTAAATGGAATTGGAGCAGGCAACCGTAGAAATCCACATCTAATTTATCCTTTTAGCAAACACGTTGAATGTATAAATATCATTCAACGTTGGTTTATTGAAAATACACGATTAGGTATCCCCGTTGATTTTTCCAATGAAGGTATTCATGGGCTAAACCATGTCAAGGCAACTCCTTTACCAGCTCCTATTGGTATCGGTTCTACTTGGAATCGAGAATTAGTACACCAAGCAGGTACAATAGTTGGAAAAGAGGCTAAACTGCTTGGATATACAAATGTATATGCACCTATCCTAGATGTCGCACGTGACCCACGTTGGGGTAGAATAGTAGAGTCATACGGTGAAGATCCATATCTGATTAGTGAACTTGGAATAAAAATGGCAGCAGGTATACAAGAACAAAATGTTGCAGCTACATTGAAACATTTTGCAGCATATAGTATGCCTAAAGGTGGCCGTGATGCTGCCGTACGTACAGACCCACATATATCCCCACGTGAACTTCATGAAATACATTTGTATCCCTTTAAAAAAGTAATACAAACAGTAAAGCCTAAAGGTATTATGAGCAGTTATAACGATTGGGATGGTGTGCCTGTTACTGCAAGCCATTATTTTCTAACCGAATTATTAAGACAAGAGTATGGATTTCAAGGATATGTTGTAAGTGATAGTGAAGCTGTTGAATATGTATACTCAAAACACCATGTGGCTGATACTTATCAAGAAGCTGTTCGCCAAGTTGCTGAAGCTGGTCTAAATGTTCGTACTAATTTTTCACACCCTAAGAATTATATTTTAGAAATCCGCCAATTAGTCAAGGAGGGCAAACTTTCCATGAAAACAGTAGATCGTCTTGTTGCTGATGTTTTGCGGGTTAAATTCGAACTGGGACTATTTGATTCTCCTTATGTGAAAAATCCTAAGGATGCTGATAAATTCGTAGGAGCTGAATTAAACAAAGATTTTGCCCTAAAAATACAACAACAATCCTTGGTTCTATTAAAAAATGATAATCAATTACTTCCATTGGATAGAAATAATATACAAAAAATTCTAATAACAGGTCCGTTGGCAAAAGAGACAAATTACATGGTTAGTCGTTATGGTCCCCAAAAATTAGAAAACATAACCGTATATGATGGTATTAAGTCTTTATGTGGAGAAAATATCAAGATAGCTTATGCTAAAGGCTGCGATGTAAGGGATGCGAATTGGCCTGAAAGTGAACTTTTTCCATCTCAGTTATCTGTTAAAGAGCAAAATGATATAAATGAAGCAGTAAAGGCTGCTCAATCCTCTGATGTAATAATCGCTGTTTTGGGAGAAGATGAAAATTGTGTTGGTGAAAGTAAATCGCGTACATCTCTAGACCTCCCGGGGAAACAGCAGATTTTGCTAGAGGCATTGCATAAAACCGGAAAACCGATTGTCCTAGTTTTGATTAATGGTAGACCTCTCACTATTAATTGGGCAAATCGATATATTCCTTCTATTCTAGAGGCATGGTTTCCCGGTCAGCAAGGAGGTACAGCTATTGCTCAAACGCTTTTTGGAGACTATAATCCTGGTGGACATTTGACTGTTACTTTCCCAAAGAGTGTTGGTCAAATAGAATACAATTTTCCATATAAACCAAATTCACAAGCTGGACAAAATCTAAAAGGCGATGATAATGGTTCAGGACGAACAAGAGTGCTTGGTACTCTTTATCCTTTTGGACATGGGTTGAGTTACACCACATTTGATTATAGCAACTTACAAATATTACAGCCAACCTATAACTCTCAAAGTCCCATCACAATCAAAGTTTCTGTAACTAACACAGGAACGCGCAAAGGTGATGAAGTTGTTCAGTTGTATATCAAAGATAAAATAAGTAGTGTTACTACATACGAATCTGTTTTACGTGGTTTTGAGCGTATATCATTATTACCTAAGGAAACCAAAACAGTTACGTTTAAGCTGAATCCTGAAGATCTCATGATTTTAGATAAAAATATGAATTGGTGCATAGAACCTGGAGAATTTGAAGTCATGATAGGTCACTCATCTGAAGATATTCAAATATCCAAGAGTTTTTTCATAAAATAAGCAATAAGTTACAATTGAATTTACCTTACAAATTAGCTATATAACCGAAATTAGTTTATAAATTCCTTATTTAATAATTTTAGAATGAATAAATATTTTAAACTCTTATCTCTGTTGATTATATGTGGTGCATGTGATAAAACTCCACAAATAGTTGATACAATAGAAGATAATTTTGAATTTGCAGATCAGCAATTGAGATATGCAATATCTCAAATAGATAGTACGACTGTTAACTTTACAAAGGAAGAAATTGAAAAACAATTAGTTTGTCCTCGCAGCATTAATACAGAAAACAAATTAATCATGATTCCATCAAAGGATTGGTGTAGTGGCTTTTTTCCTGGAGAACTATGGTATATGTATGAATATACTGGAAATGATTATTGGCGTAAAGCTGCAGAAAAGTATACTGCACATATTGAGCGTGAAAAGTTTAATGGAAAAACTCATGATATGGGGTTCAAAATCTATTGTAGTTTTGGAAATGGGTATCGCTTAACTCAAAATGAAGCTTATAAAAATATCATGATTAAAGCGGCTGAGACTTTGATTATTCGATACAACCCAAATGTTGGATGCACCCGTTCATGGAATCATCATAAACATAAATGGCAATTCCCTGTAATTATTGACAATATGATGAATCTTGAGCTGTTATTTTGGGCATATAATCAAACTAAAGATAAAACATTCTATGATATTGCAGTAAGTCATGCTCGCACTACTTTGAAGAATCATTTTAGAAATGATTTCAGCTCTTATCATGTAATAGACTATGATACTATAACAGGTGAAGTATTAAAACGTAATACTCATCAGGGCTTTTCGGATGAATCCGCATGGGCTAGAGGGCAAGCTTGGGGATTATATGGTTACACAATGTGTTATAGAGAAACTCACATACCAGAGTTCTTAGAACAAGCAAAGAAAATAGCAAATTATATTTATACGCATAAAAATCTTCCAAGTGATAAAATTCCGTACTGGGATTTTAATGCTCCAAATATTCCTAATGAAGTTCGTGACGTTTCTTCTGCAACAGTCATAGCAAGTGCGCTTTATGAACTTTCTAAATATGATACGAAAAAATCAGAAAAGTATATTTCTTGGGCTGATACAATTATTAATAATTTAACAAATACTTATCGTGCTAATTTGGCTCAAAGTTATGGGTTCTTATTATTACATAGTACAGGTTCAGCTCCTCATGATTCTGAAGTAGATGTTCCTCTTGTATATGCCGATTATTATTTCCTTGAAGCTCTACTTAGAAGACAACAGCTTACAACCGTACCAAAAAGTTGAAAGATGAAGAAAGTCCGATAAATATTTCCACAATGTGTAATAGTCAAGACTTGTTGTGACATTTTTTTGTCCGATAGTAGAACAAAAATGTCAGAATAAGCCTTCACTATTACACGTGAAATTAACTATTGTGATATATTACAGCAAGTTCTAAAGTATCTAAATCAAAAGTAGATTCTCCAGATAGGGATAGTTCATTAATTTGCTCTATCTGCCGACTTTTGTTACCTTCAATTAACCTATCACCTTTTTAATAAATTCCTTCCGACGTCATCTGTATCCGTTTCATGGTTCCATCTTCATTATAATACAGACGTTCTATACAGACTGAGCGCCGAAAACTTCCGCCGGCAGTATTGATGCTGCCATTGTGATATATGAAATACCAGTTGCCTTTAAACTCGATAATGGCTTGATGATTTGTATTGCAGTTACCTGCCAATTCGTTCAGAATGCCTTTATATTCCCAAGGGCCTGTAATGCTGCGGCTCATGGCATAACACAGCTTTTCGGGAAATTCTGCGGCATAGGAGAGATAATACCAATCACCGCGTTTATGAATCCAGGGAGCTTCCGTAAAGCGAGGAAGGTCGAGAGGAATAATAGGGCCGTCCAACTCTATCATATTCTTTTTCAGTTTGGCAAAATAGCACTGACTGTTACCCCAACACAAGTAAGCCTGTCCGTCATCATCAATAAAGACGGTGGGATCTATATCATCCCAGTAGCTTTTGCTGCGGTCGGTCGTCATATCATTAGTGATGAGGGCGGAACCGCGGGCATCGACAAACGGGCCTGTCGGCGAATCGGATACGGCTACACCGATAGACTTACCCGGAACGGTTTTATGCTCTACCGTCACATACCAATAAAATTTACCGTCGCGCTCTATTACCTGACTTGCCCAAGCTTCACCCTTTGCCCAAGAAAAGTCTTTCGCTTTTAAAGGTACGGGGTGTTCCGTCCAGGTCTTGAGGTCGGGAGAAGAAAATATACACCACTCTTTCAAGTCGTAGTGCTCTGCCGGAGGAGGACATTCATCATGACCGCCATAGATGTACACTTTTCCGTCATGCACCATTGCTGCCGGATCTCCAATAAACTTATACTTTACTATCGGGTTTCCCGTAGCAACAAAGGTTGTGTCACTTTGTGCCGACAGCCCTTGCGGGACTGTCAGCATCAAAGAACCAACCCAAAACAAAAACCAGTTATTCATAATTTGATTTATTAAAAATTTAAAGAGTTAAGGGGAGTTAAGAATTTAAAGAGTTAAAGAGTTAAACTCATCAATATAATTAACTTATACTATCTGTCATTCAGAGCGTAGCGAAGAATCTACTCTCTGAATGTATGCGTAGGGAAGAGATTCTTCGCTGCGCTCTGAATGACAGAAACTGATAATATAGAATAATTCAGAGAATATACTTAAGGAAGTCAAAGGCCGATGGAACAAGTATTATAAGGAAGAGTATCGACCTTTAACTCCTATTTTAATATTTCAAGATATATACTGCAAATGTAGCGGGTTCCAAATCCACGTTCAATGCCTGTCCGCCAACATTCAGAGACGTTTCCTGCGGTACGATTGCCATCGGATTCTCAATCGTATTATCCTTATCCATGTCTGCGGAAGAAAGCTTGATGCAGCGGGCTCCCGACAGAACATCTTTCTTCTTCAGACCGTTAAACTTCAGTGACAAAGGTTGTACCTTATCCGAAGTATTGGCTACCTTCACAATTATTTCCTTCTTATTCTTGTCGCATACGGCACTTGCAAACAACCCGTTCTGCCCCTCAGCACCCGTTACAGGCTTCTTATCCATAGTCAGAGAGAGAACATTCGTACCTTTATGTGTTGCAAAAAGCTGCTGCACATAGTAGCTTACAGTACGTACGGAGTTCAGGTTGTCGAACCATATCATGTCCGGACGCCATTGCCAACCCTCTACATGGGCAAACAACGGTGCATAAGTAGCCATGTGCACAATATCCGCGTTCCGCTCCAATCCGGTCATAAAGGCTGCTTCGAGTAATGAAGCGTGGAAATGATTCCACTTCTTGCCTTTGCCGTGACACGCATATTCTCCGGCAAAAACTTTCGGGCCCTTACGGTCGTAGTTATCATAGCGTGCTCCCTGACTGAGGAACCATGATTCGGGGCGATAGAAATGCTCGTCTACCAAATCCGCTTTCAGTCTTTTCATCTCCGGCCAAAGATAATCGAACTGTTTTCCTTCGGAATCGGGACCGGAGCTGCCCACAATCTTGATGTCGGGATAGACCTTACGGATAGCCTTGACAAACGGTTCCAGATGTTCGGGATATTCTTTTCCCCACTGTTCGTTGCCGATACCGATAAACTTCAGATTGAACGGTGCGGGATGTCCCATTTCGGCACGTACTTTTCCCCACGGCGTATCAACAGCTCCATTCGCAAATTCTATCAAATCGAGTGCATCCTGAATATAGCTGTCCAAATCGCAAACAGCCACATGCGCATCCGCATTCGGGTTCTGGAATTGGCAAGCCAAACCGCAACTCAGTACCGGCAACGGTTCTGCACCAATTTCCTCGGAAAGTTGGAAGAACTCATAAAATCCCAAACCGTAACTTTGGTAATAGTCGGGGAAGAAACGATGCGGGAAAGTATAGTGCCAACGGTTCTCATTCAGCGGACGGTTCTCTACCGCACCAACCGACTTTTTCCAGTCGTAGCGTGATGCAATATCAGTACCTTCCACAATACATCCTCCGGGGAAACGGAACACACCCGGCTTTATGTCTGCCAATGCCTGCGCCAAATCCTTGCGAAGTCCGTTCTCATGTCCTTTCCAAGTATCTACCGGGAAGAGGGAGATATGTTCCAAATCCACTGTTTGCGGTGAAGCCAGGAAGATACGGAGAATGGCTTTCGGGTTAGTCACTTCCGACTTTAAGACCACTTGATATTTCTTCCACTCCTTTGAATCCACCGTTACCTCGGCTGTGGCAAAAGCCTGTTGCTCGCCCATGGATTTTGTATCGGCCAGTTCCACACGAATCTTGCTTGCTGCATCTCCTTCCGGTACACGTGCCCATACGGAAAAACGATACTCCTCCCCTTTCTTTACGCCGATACCGAAAAAGCCTTCATTGTCCAATCCCGTTTGCTTATGCGGATGTCCGGCATACGCCAGACGCACATAATGCGGGTTCCTTTCAAAAGGGCCGTCGTCTTTCAGAGACACTTTGCCGAATGTCTTCCACCCCATAAAAGGTTGTGGAAACTCAAACGAGCGGTTTTTCACAAGTTCGGCATACAGACCGCCGTCGGCAGCATAATTGATATCTTCGAAAAACAAGCCGTACATGGTAGGCTGAATTTCCGCACCGGGTTTCCCGGCTTGTATCACCAATTCATTTGTTTGTGCTTGAAGTGCCGAGCCTGCTGCAAGGGCCAACACCGCCAATAATCCTTTGTATTTCTTCATGGTATAAAAATGTTTATATGATTATTTAATTCTCTTTCCCCATACAGACCTGCCACGACTGTCCAAGCCTGTGAAAAGAACGGTTTCCGTTTCGTTCTCCCAATCATGTCCGGCAAACACAATCAGATTATCCACGCACTCGCCTTCCAGCGTCAAAGATAATAATTGCTTTGCTTCCAAGAGATTCCAGTTTCCTTTATTTTTACCTAAACATCCATTTTTCTCAAAAGACAGTATGCTCGAAAGGTTCCACTCTTCGTCTTTAAGCTGACCTTCGCCCCACAAAATCTGCCCTGCCTCCAAGCAACGCTCATAAGCAGGCTCCTGCACACGTACAATCTCCCATTCGCCTGCCATATCAGCTGCCGAAAATTTACGGGGAGCGCTACCGGCATAACGTTCGGGCGATACCACCGGCCAACCGTCAGGTGTAAAGAATACTTGACGCAAATGGAGATCCATCATCTGATTATGCGGAGACAAACGCCCCTGATGCGCCATAAAATATTGTCCCTCATCCGATGTAAATACGCCACAGTGTGCCGTACCTGCCCATCCCGGATGATTATTGAAACGGTACGGAGCGGTCAGTATCGGAAAATTGTTGGTAGTATCTTTCAGTTCCACACCGAAGAAATCGGTGAACGGACCTTCTGCCTTATCCGAACGTCCTACCCGCACGTTATAAGTGGTCATCAGCGGATCGTACGAAACAAACAGGTAATATTGCATCAGTTCGGAATTATAAATAATTTCGGGAGCCTCCAGGTTATCTTTCCAATAAGTGGCGCGACGGGCGGTAAGATGTCCTTGATCTCCCTCTTTGACAGGAAGTCCCGTTTCGGGATTCAACTCCACACAGTACAATCCGCCGAAGAACGAGCCGTAATGCATCCACCACTTCCCGGTAGCGGAATCAACAATGATACTCGGATCAATGGCGTTCATGACCGAAGTTTCATCGGTCTTGACCACACAACCGCGTTGCGTCCACGGACCTTCGGGTGATGCGGATTCCGCCATACCTATATAGGACGTGTTGCGACCGAAAGCCGACACACAATAATAGAGCCTGTATATATCGCCAAAAGGAATGATATAGGGGGCCCAGATATTGGTAGCCCCTTTGCCGCCTGTATGAGCGTGTACCCATTGTACGGCTTCCTGCGGTATTTCGGGAAAAGCCCAACCGATGAATTCCCATTGAACAAGGTCTCTGGAACGGCGCATTTGTATGTAGCCTAACGGAACATCTTTCTCCTCGGCTTCCTTACGGTTCTCACCCAAAATGGCATCGGTGGAATACATATAATAATAGTCGCCCAGTTTGCGGCACGACGGATCGTGTACATTGTAAGTTCCCCACGAGCGGTAATTGTCCATAGAGGACAAAGCGGAATAGTCATCCTGCCAAGGATTGGATGAAGCCACAGGAACAAAAACCGGAGAATTGCAACCGGCAAATGAAACTCCCATAGACAGGACAACCATACATAACAAATTTCTCATAATATCAGTAAATAAAAAATTACATTGCAAATGTACGCCATGCCCAAAGCACAAGAGGTGGATATATGAACTTTTGAGGTGGACAATCCGACAACTTTACAAAAAAGACCGCAGACTTATTAGGGTTGTCACAAGTAATCTATTAACTTTGCTTTCGCTAATACCAATTGATAAAACAATGCATAAGTTTTTCCACCTTATTATATTATATATCGCTTTGGCAAATCCCGCTTTCCTGCGGGCGCAGGAGTCTTTTACCGACCGGTACAACACTATCTATATAACCATGGACGAGGGGCTTCCCAGTAATTTCGTCGACGATATATACAAAGACAGGCAAGGCTTCCTTTGGATTTCCATGTCGGGCGGCGGACTATCCAGATACGACGGTTACGAATTCATCAACTTCACTCCGTCCACCCCGCATTGCCGACTCAAAAGCAACTTTATCCGCAAAGTCCACGAAGACAACTTCCGGCGGCTTTGGGTTGTTTCGGAAGGAGGTACGGATATTATCGACCTCACAACCATGCAATCCGTACTGCCCCATGACTCCCGCAAGCTGTTGGAAACGCTCGTCAAGCAACCCGCCTCCATGATTACACAAGATATCAACGGATGTATCTGGCTATATTGCGGCAACAGCCTGCACCGCATCGCTTTCCGCACCAACGGAGATATAGAAAGCATCCATTCGCTGGAAGTCTCCAACCCTTACCGATACGACATCACTTTTAAGGATGTTGAAAGCGAGGGAAAAGTATGGATAGGCATCAACGGCCGATTATACAAAGTGGGCATGACCGCACAAGGCACGCTGAAAGAAACGCTGATTGCCGATTGCCTGAGTTTTGCGCCGGACCTCTATTTTACGGACTTCATAGCCAAAGAGAGTGAAGTTTGGATTACCACCGACAAAGGGCTGTACCGATATAATAAAAATGAGAACATAGTGAAACAATATGTGCATATTGCCGGCAATCCGCATTCCCTCTCACAGAATTTCCTGACCTGCCTTGCCGTAACCAACGACAAACAACTGCTGGTTGCCAGCCTGAAAGGTATCAATATATACAATCCTATAAATGATAACTTTGAGCGCATAAGCGACCGGGCATCCAATACCGGCAGCAAAATGCTGAACAGCAATTTCATCAACTGCATCACCGTAGAAGGGAAACATATCTGGGTGGGAACCGAAAGCGGCGGCATCAACAAAATGACAGCCAAACGCCTGTCCATACAGAATTACCGATACGATAACAAAAACCTCCAAACAATTTCCCACAATCCGGTGAACGCCATTTACGAGGATTATAGCGGCAACTTATGGGTAGGTACGGTAGAAGGAGGATTGAACAAAAAGGCGGCGGGCAGCGACAACTTTATCCACTATACGCACGAAAGCGGCGCACTTACCCACAACTCGGTAAGCGCCATCACCGCCGACGGACAGGGCAGATTATGGATTGGTACGTGGGGCGGCGGCATCAACCTTATCAATCCGCAAAACCCCCAGCGCAGGATAGAAGCAATCACCGCCGCGAATGAAAACAACTACCCCATCGACTTTATCGGAGTGCTGACCTACGACTCCATCAATAACGGTATGTGGATTGGAGCCAACCAAGGATTATTCTTCTACGACCTCCGGCATAAGCGGCTCCGCTCTCCGCTCGCCAATGGCGCAGCCGAAAACATACGCGGCTGCATCGGTTCTATCATAGACAAAGACGGACAGCTGTGGATAGGCTGTCTGGAGGGCGTCTATATCATCGATCTCCACTCCTGCCCCGCTTCGTCGCCGGACGGAGTTTTTCTGTACCGCCACCTGAAATACAAACTGGACAATCCGTCTTCCGGGCTGATAGAAAAGATATGCTGCTTCTACGAAGCTCAGGACGGCACATTATGGCTGGGAAGCAATGGCTACGGCATATACAAACGCAGGCAAAACGAACGCGGTGAGGAACAGTTCATCTGCTACAATTCCCTGCACGGCCTGCCCAACAACAGCATCCGCAGCATTCTGGAAGACGACAAAGGATGCATCTGGATAGCTACCAATAACGGACTGTCACGTTTTCAGCCTGCAGAAAACCGTTTCGTCAGCTACAACCGGCAGGACGGTCTTGCCGACACCCAGTTTTACTGGAACGCCGCTTACCGTTCCCGGCACAGTAAGCTCTACCTCGGCACAGTATCCGGGCTGGTTGCCATAGACTGCAACCTGCCTACCGTACCCACCCAGTCTTCAAAAGTACGGTTCACCCGCTTGAAGGTAGGCAACGAGGAAATCTTCCCCGGCACCGACCGACTGCCGCTGGATATTGCCGTAAGCAAGGAAATCTGCATTCATGAACGTGAAAAATCTTTCTCACTGGAGTTTTCCGCACTCAACTACGAGTCCGACAATACCGCGACCTACAGCTACCGCTTGCTTGGTTTTGACAACCGGTGGATACACGTACCCGGCAACCGGCGTTTTGCAACCTACACCAACTTGTCTCCGGGAGACTATACGCTGCAAGTGAAATATACGCCCTACGACCAAGCCGAAGAAGAGAACATAACGGAACTTCAAATCACCATCCGACCCTATTTTTACAAGACGGCATGGTTTATATTGATTATAATCGTACTGGTCGCACTCGCCGTCTGGCAATTCTACCAATGGCGCATACGAAGCCTGAAAGAGCAAAAGGAAAGGTTGCACCTGAAAGTGGAGCAACGTACCCATGAACTGAAAAAACAAAAACAACTGCTGGAGGAACAGACCGAAGAGCTGTCCCGCCAAAACCAGATGCTGAAACAACAAAACGAGAAGATTACCCGGCAGAAGGCGCAACTCACCAAGATGACACGCAAAATACAGGAACTCACTCTGGATAAAATTGCGTTCTTCACCAATATCACACACGAATTCCGCACTCCGATTACTCTGATTATAGGCCCGATAGAGCGTGCACTAAAGCTGAGTTACAATCCGCAGGTAATTGAACAGCTGCATTTTGTAGAACGCAACTCCAAATATCTGCTATCGCTCGTCAACCAGCTTATGGACTTCCGCAAAGTGGAATCGGGCAAGTTGGAAATAGTGAAAACGAAAAATAATTTCCTGAAATTCGCCAATGAGCTGATAGTTCCTTTTGAGGTTTTCGCCAAAGAAAGGGGTATCACGCTGAAGCGTTACTACCGGATGCCTTTGCCTGAAATATCCTATGACGAGGAAGCGATGCACAAGGTCTTGACTAATCTGCTGAGCAATGCCATCAAGTTCACCCCCAACGGAGGAAGTGTATCTCTGTTCATAGCCTTGCTGCCATCTGCCGAAGAGGGCAAGTCAACGCTTTACATCTGCGTCAGCGACACCGGAAGCGGCATTCCCGATGAGGATACAAACAAGATATTCAACCGCTTCTACCAGTCGCAAGGACAAACCAAATATCCCATGTACGGACAGGCGGGAAGCGGCATCGGGCTCTACCTGTGCAAACGCATCGTACAAATGCACGGCGGTGAAATCCATGCACAAAACAACCGCACAACCGGTTGCTCATTACGCATTCTCCTGCCGGTAACTCCGGAAAACAGCACAACGGAGACAATAGCCGAAAGCACCCCGCAGCTTACGGTGACCGATACGGTACAGACATCCGAGAGTACCGGAAAGGGCCTTTCCATTCTGGTTGTAGAAGACAATGCGGATATGCGCGGGTATATCCGTTCCATCCTGCGGGACAAATACAATGTACTCGAAGCCGCCCACGGAGGAGAAGCCCTGTCCATACTAAACTCGCATGCGGTAGACTTTATCATCAGTGACCTGATGATGCCCGTTATGGACGGCATCGAACTGTCCCGCCGGGTAAAGGAGAACTTCACCATCTCCCATATTCCTTTCCTTATGCTGACCGCCAAAACATCACAAGAGTCACGTTTGGAAAGTTACCGCATAGGGGTAGACGAATATCTGCTGAAACCGTTTGATGAAACACTGCTGCTTGCCCGAATAGAGAATATCCTTGAGAACCGCAAGCGCTATCAAAAGAAGTTTGCCATTGACATGGACGTAGATGCCTTGAATATGGAAGAAGAGTCGGGCGACAAGAAGTTCCTCAACCGCATCATGGATGTCATTAAGGAGAACTACAAAAATTCCTATTTCGAGGTCAGCGATTTCTGCGAAGCGGCAGGTGTAAGCAAGAGTCTGCTGAACAAGAAACTGCAAAGCCTTGTCGGACAATCTGCCGGACAGTTCATACGAAACTATCGCCTGAACATTGCCCGCGAAATGCTGCTGAAAAACCGGGAGAACAAAAGCATGAATATTGCGGAAATTGCATATGAAGTAGGATTCAACGACCCCAAATACTTCACCAGATGTTTCACCAAATATTTTAATGCAACGCCAAGTTCCTTGCTCAACGAGGAAGAATTCTGATTTTCAACAAACGCCGTCAGACTGTATAAGTTATTGGAGTTCCTCTACCACCCAACGTTCAATATTGCGCGTGGTGTTACTGAAGTTCACCCCTATCTTGAGCACTTTGCGGCTGTCCGCGGCAAAAGGCAACGCATACTGCTTATCATTGATTTGATGCAAAGCCTCTTCGGCAGTGCCATCCAGTTTGAACTCCATGACATAGATGTACTTGTCGGTTTGCAGCACCAAGTCTATTCTGCCCTGCGAAGTGTGGTATTCCGCTTTCACATAAAAGCCCACCAGCTTAAAGACGATGAAAAGTACATTCTGGTAGTGCAGCTCCAAGTCCTTCACCAGTTCGTAAGGCGTATCGGCGCCTCAATCTTATTGAAACGAGTATAATAAGGGATAAGGAACTTCACAAAACCCTCCTCCACCTCACGATTAGGAAAACCGAGACGGTAAAGGCCAAACTCTTCATTATACCCCTTTATCGTGAGATAACCGCTCTGGAAGATTACAGGCAGCGGTTCTTCATCACCATAGATGCTGTTCAGCACATCGGCATACGTTTCGGCGTGTGCCATATGCTCCAAGTCGTAATGATAACGTTTCAACAGCTCTATCAGGTAAGTAGGCGTTCCCGTCTCGAACCAGTAGCTGCCGAACTCTTTGCGGTCGAAAGCATTCAGCAAACTGAACGGGTTATAGATGCCGATGGAGTTTTGCGTAAAGTGGTAACCGTCGTAATACTCACGCAGTTTGTCCCGGAATTGTTCGTACATCATACCCTGCGCTTCGGCAAACTCGTGCATTTCCTCTTCAAGATTCTCTTGCAACTCCTTGTCGCTGATTCCGCAAATATCAATGTACTTGTTCCACATTGAAAGGTCATTCAGATTGTTCAGGTCGCTGAACACGCTGACCTTGCCAAACTTGGTGACACCCGTCAGCAAGGCAAACTTGATACAACCGTCCATGGTCTTCAGCACTCCGTAGAAAGGTTTCAGCGCATTGCGGTATTCCTTCTGCAACTCCTAAATGGTCATTCAATATTTTGTCCAAACTGTCAGGAGCATCATACTTGCCAATATTCAAGTCAAGATGAAATATGGGATATTGTATCCAGTCTTTCTCCAGCTTCTCAATAGCCAAACCGGTAAACAGCTCCTTCTTCCCTTGAAAATAAGCCTCGAGGGTAGAGATGAGCAAACTCTTTCCAAAACGGCGCGGACGGCTGAGGAAGTAGTAACTGCCTGTCTTTACCAACTGATAAACCAAAGCCGTTTTATCAATGTAGAAATATCCCTCTTTACGGATTTTCTCGAAGTTCTGTATTCCGATAGGATAGATTTTGTTGCTCATATTCTCACGCTTTATGATGACCTTTACATTATTACAAAGACAAAGGTACAAAAAACTATGTCACACACTCTTAAATGGCTACTAAAAATTAAATCCGGCATACTTAGTCAGCCACTCCATGCAAATTGACTCTGAACAATTTTATTTTAGCATTAAATACTCAACGGCTACATTTGAACGTAAGCGTTCAAATAATCACTACTCGTGCAAGAAGTATTCAGCTAACAAGACTTGTTTTGATATATATCATAATTCATTTTGATATACATCAAAACGGATTATCATGTATATAAAAAATAGGGAATATTCTTGAGTTCCAGTTTGCACCTGTGTCCCCCCTATATACAACCCCGGAAAGCAATATAACTTCCGCCTACAATTGCAACTAATTTATTTCATAAGGCAAAGACTGAGCTCATACTTCGCAACAAGCGAGCACAGCAAGCCGGGAAACGTTCTAAGGCAAAAGAAAAAAGCTGGTTTTAATGGTCGCGTAAAAGCAAATACTAAATTTTATAGACATACCATGAATTGACAGCAATAATGTATTTTCTACACTTATTTTTCATTTATCCACCTCTAAAATTCATTTGTCCACCTTTATGCGTACATTTGAACTTAATTTTGCGGCACTACTATGAGAGTAGGATTATTTGTTAAACTATTAATATCTAAATTATGAAAGCAAGAAAGTGGCCGTCGCTGATTATAGCGGCTTTTACAATCCTTTCGCTCGGTTCATGTGAAGATTGGGGACAAATGGACCCGCCTGCAGGTTCCGATGTTTATCCTAAACTTGAACAGGTACTTAACCTGAAGTTCGACGGAGACAGAGTAAACTCCGAAGAAATCCAAACCTTCGCCTATTCCGGAGGCGATGTTCCTTCACTGGTTACAGATGAAAAGATGGGACAAGTACTGTGCCTTGACAACGGATATGCCCGCATATTCAATCCGTATAACAAGGTTAAGGTACAAAATGCCGTATCACTCGTATTCTACGTCAAGCAAGCCGGAACGGCAGAAATGACGGATGAAGACGAAATCGCCGCCTATACACAAGACCTTACCGGCGCCCTCTTTTCTTTTGAAAACCAAAATGGCACTCAACGTATGTTCATCACAGCCAATGGCTGGCTTAGCTATGAGGGTGAAGACGGCAGGTATGAGGCCAACAACCCGAATTCTGCCAATACAGGATTGCTTACCCCCGATGTATGGCACTACGTTGCATTGTCCGTAACCAACACAGGCTACTTTGTATATGTAGACGGCAAAAAAAGAATCGAGCAAAATGTAACCGATTTTGATTTCTCCAAGATTGTACAGTTCATGGCATCCGTACCTTATATATATATGGGATACGGGTCAGATACACAAACAAAGAAATTCTATCTAGATGATGTGAAGTTCTATCGCAATACAATTACAAGCAAGGAATGGACAGATCCGAGAAAACCGGACGGCGGTGAAGAAAGTTCACCTTACATTACTATTGGTAACACAGATTACACTTCCAATTTCTTTGAACCTAAATCAGAACAGCTTGTACGCTCCGGTGACTGTATTTTCCATTACCAGTTCTACAACTACAATAATTCCGGAGACAACTGGAATAACTGGGTATTGGCTGTTACAAACGGAAAAGAATTCGGAGCTGACGGATATGCGGAATACTTTGTTCTCCGTGCCGATGCTTATGGCTGGGGAGATTCTAATTACAATGCCGCCAATATAATCCACGGATTTAATTGGGACACTTTCGTTGCTGATATGCAAGGAGCTTTAGTAGATATGACAATCACAAGAAACGGTTCTAAAATCAATGTCTCAGTAAAAACAAAAACAGCATCCGGTGGGGCTTTGGCAGATTATTCATTTAGCTATGACGGCGTAAGTACTACTGACATAGGTACATTCATTACCGTAGACCATTCCTATATAGAATTGTCCAAAGCTGAAACCTACTACGGAGCAAGTTACTCAACCGGAGATTACAGAATAGGTGCGCAAGATTGCAGCGCAGGTTGGTGGACTGTATTCTCTCAACACACCAAGATAGAAGGTACAAACTCTGCTCTTCGATATCAATTCAAGAACTACACTAAGGGAGACGAAAACTTCAAAAACTGGCTTGTAATCCTCACTAATGGTAAAGACAGACCGGAAAGCGGCTATGAAGAATATCTGGTACTACGTTCCGATGCCTTTGGCTGGGGAGCCCGCTATAATGCAGACAACATGACAAGCGGTTTTGACTGGTCTACTTTTAAAACAGACATGAATGGTGCAGAAGTCGTATTGGAAATCAAACGTGCAGATGGGCGTGTAGATGTAATCTCTAATGTTACAACCGCAGCAGGAAAAGCACTTCCCACTTACAGCATTTATTTTGAAGACTTAGAAGAAAGTGCGGAACTCGGAGCTTTCCTTACTATCGAAGGTGGTTATATTGATATGGAGTCGGTAGTAACTTATCCATTTATAGATGTGGAATAATCTTTAACTGATATATGTATATGAAAAATAACAAAACAAATCATAAAGCGTGTGGGAGCACATTTTCCCGCTTGCTGTTGATGCTTGCCCTGCTTCTGACCGGACAAACCCTCTTTGCCCAGTCCAAGCAAGTAACAGGTGTCGTAAAAGATGCCACCGGCGAAACCGTTATCGGCGCCAGTGTATTGGAAAAAGGAACCGCCAACGGTGTAATCACAGATTTGGACGGTAACTTCAAGCTGACTGTAAGCAAGAACAATGCCATTCTGCAAATATCATATGTAGGCTACCAAACACAGGAAGTCAACGTGAGCGGAAAGACTTCTATCATCGTTACCCTGAAAGAGGATTCCGAAATGCTGGAAGAAGTTGTCGTAGTAGGTTACGGTGCGCAGAAGAAAGAGAGTGTGGTAGGTGCTATCTCACAAGTGTCTTCCAAAGACCTGCTCTCTACTCCCGCTGCCAATGTATCGCAAGCTATTTCCGGTAAAATCTCCGGTGTGATTACCTCACAAACTTCCGGTGCTCCGGGTGCTGACGATGCGCAGATTTACATCCGTGGCCGCGCAACCTTTGCAGGCGATGCACAGCCGCTTATCTTAGTGGATGGTGTAGAACGTGCTTTCTCCCAAATAGCACCTGATGATATCGAAACAATCTCTGTATTGAAAGATGCCTCGGCAACTGCCGTATACGGTGTGCGTGGTGCAAACGGCGTTATGCTGATTACCACCAAACGCGGTAAGGAACAGAAACCGGAAGTAAGCCTCACTGCCAACTGGCAGATTCAGAGCCCTACCCGCACAGATACTTACCTCGACTCTTACCAGTCGGTAACCTTGCTGGAAGAAGCCTTGAAAAACGACGGACTGAGATCGCAATACAGCACCAATGACATCGAGATGTTCCGTAAATCATCAAACGGTGAACTAAGCGGCATTGACGCCATGCTTTATCCTAATGTGAACTGGTACGATGAAGTACTCCGCAGTACAGCACCCGCCCAACGCTATAACGTAAGCATCCGTGGCGGTACGAAGCGTATGCGTTATTACGCTTCCGGCGAACTCTACGACCAGCGTTCATTGGTAAGAAACCTTAGCAACGACAGATATGGCAACAGTTCAAGCCCCAGCTACCGCCGCTATGCTTTCCGTGCCAATACCGACTTCTTCCTGACCAAAGATCTTACGTTCTCCGTAAACTTCGGTACTCGCTTTGAAGAACGCAGAGGATCCAATACCGATGAAAGCAGTAACTACAGCGAAACATTCTACGAACTGAACCATACACCGGGATGGATATTCCCCGTAACTTATGAAGTGAAAAGCGGTGAAAGCACCCGCAGCCTTTACGGAGGTAGTTCGCAATACCAAAACAATATCGTTGCAGCACTTGCCGAAGGCGGTTACTACCGTTCTGTAAACACCATCAACGAAACCAACTTCATCGTTGACTATGACATGGACTGGCTGACCGAAGGACTGAGTGTGAAAGGTATGCTTTCTTTCGACTACGAAAACCTGCACCGCAACAACTACACAAAGGAATTTGCCACTTACGAACTGAACAACCGAAACAATCCGGATTTGTACACCTCGTACAATCAGTTCAACGCAGATACCGAAATGACCAATAGCAGCGAGTTCACTTCTATCTACAAACTTTATATGGAAGCGCAAGTGAACTATGCCCGCAAATTCGGCAAGCACGACGTAACCGCCATGATGCTGTATATGCAAAATGACTATCGCAACAAAGCAGACTTGGCTGCCCGCTATCAAGGTATGGTAGGTCGTGTGACTTATGGCTACGACGACCGCTACCTGTTTGAATTCAACGCCGGCTACAACGGTTCGGAGAACTTCATGCAGGGCAAGCGCTTCGGCTTCTTCCCCTCTTTCTCCGCAGGCTGGCGCATCAGCAACGAGCAGTTTATGGAAGGAACCAAAGACTGGTTGAACAACCTGAAAATACGTGCTTCCTACGGTCAGGTAGGTAACGATGTATATACCAAAAACGGAGTGAAACAACGCTTCCTCTATGAACAGAAATGGAGCCAGATAAGCAACGACTATTACTTCGGAACAACCGGACAAACCGGCGTCTACGAAGCACAGTACCCCAACTACGGAGTAACTTGGGAACGTGCCCACAAATATAATGTAGGTTTGGAATTCGGACTGTGGAACGGAATGCTGAATGGTAACATAGACCTCTTCTACGAAAAGCGTAACAACATCCTGACCGACTACCTGACCCGTCCTGAATGGGTGGGAGTGATAATGGCAGCCGGCAACTTGGGTGAAACCAAGAACAGCGGTTACGAAATTGAGTTGAAACACTCCAATCATATCGGCAATGACTTTACATATACCATAGGGTTGACTTACTCACATGCACGCAACGAAATTATCAACATGGACGAACCCGACTCCAAAACGAGCTATCGTAAACGGGAAGGACATCCTATCAACCAATATTTCGGATTGCAATGCGACGGCTTCATCACCCAAGCCGATATAGACGGCGGCGAACTGCCCATATCCCGTCTGGGAAATGTACAGGCAGGTGACCTGAAATACCGCGACATGAACGGTGACGGCTACATCGACGAACAGGACGAAACATTCATCGGATTCAGCGATATTCCCGAAAATACTTATGCACTGACTTTGGGAGCCAACTACAAGAACTGGGGATTCAGCGTCATGTTCCAAGGTGTAAACCACGTAAGCCGCTACTACGATGCTGAAGCCATGTTTGCCTTCATCAACGGCGGTAAGGTGAAAGAACATCATCTGGATCGTTGGAATCCGGCACAATCGGAAGAATATAATTTGGCTCACGCCAAATATCCGCTGTTGCACTACGACAGTTATGGTGACCACAACCAACGCCAGAACTCTTTCTTCTTGAAAAACGGTGCATTCATGCGCCTTAAAAATATTGAACTGAGTTATACCCTACCCACCATGTGGGCCAAGAAAGTGGGTATGAGTGATTGCCGCCTGTACGTCAACGCCAACAATCTCATTACTTGGGATCATCTTGACGGTCTGACAGACCCTGAAAGCAACGGCTCCAACCGCTACCCGATTATGAAAACCATCAACTTTGGTGTAAACATTAAATTCTGATAGAATATGAAGAAGACATTATTATATAGCATATTTGCCCTGAGCATGGCATCTGCGACACTGACCTCGTGTGAAGATATGTTCGGCGGCTTTCTGGACAAACAGCCCAGTAACGACCTGACAGGCGAAGAAGTGTTCAGTGACTGGAATATGTTGGTACAGTTCCATGCCGATACTTACAATTTCTTCCGCCATGGCGCCAACCGCATTGACGACACTTGGCTGGATGCCGCCACCGACTTGGCGGAAACATCTTACGGAAAAGGAGTAAAGACCTCTTTCAATCTGGGCAACTTCTACAGTGCAGCCGGTGCAAGCGAACTGACTGCCACTTGGGAACATTACTACCGCGGCATCCGCAAATGCAACATGGTTATCACCCGCATTGATGAAGTGCCTAAGAATGCAAGCGACAGTGAATCTAAATACCAATCCGATAAAAAGACTTATGTAGCCGAAGCCCGCTTCCTGCGCGCATTCTTCTACTGGGAAATGTTCCTTCGCTACGGTCCTGTACCTATCGTTACGGAAGTTCTGGATCCGGAAGGCGACCTGCTGAGCAACTACACTACCCGCCCTACCGTAAAGGAATTTGTAGTAGACTTCATTATGAAGGAGCTGAAAGAATGTGAAAGCAGTTTACTGGATTACTCTACCGCATGGGGCACAAGCTACGCCGGACGCGTTTCACAACCGATGGCTAAAGCCTTGTACTCACGTATCGCACTCTATATGGCAAGTCCGCGCTACGCATCCGAATCAGGTATCACGTGGCAGAATGCCGCTGATGCCGCCCAAAGTTTCAAAGATGTTTACGGCGAAAACTTCACTTTATTCCAGACAAGCGGAGCCACTGAAGGAGAAAATTACACCAACGCTATCCTGAGAACCACCTATACAGGTAATAACAAGGAAACAATCTTCTTCCGCAACGATGTGATGATTGGCTGGGCCGGTATCAAAAACGATACTCCTGTAGGTGAAGGCGGAAACGGCGGCCTGTGTCCGTCACAGAATCTGGTGGATATGTACGACATGGCAGACGGTTCTTCTCCTTTTGCCAACTACGATTTGACCGGTGCTCCGGTATATGACAGCAATACAACGTACGGTATCCCTGTTCCTACCATCAATACAGCCAGCGGATATGACGATGCCAATCCTTGGGCTAACCGCGATCCTCGTCTGGCAGCCAGTGTGCTTTATCAAGGCAGAGAATGGGGTAACGGTACTATCAATGTGATATTCGGACAGCGCGACAATCCGATAGGCAACGCCAACTCCACCCCTACCGGTTACTATGTATGCAAATACATACCCGAAAGTATTTTGGGCGCGGAACATTCACAGACATCCTATCGCCTCTGGAGTTTCATCCGCTACGCTGAAATCTTGTTGAACTATGCGGAAGCCATGAATGAAGTGCACGGACCTTGTCAGGAAGTGTACGATGCACTGGATGCAATCCGCCACCGCGCGGGCATCACAGGAAATGTAGCCGACCGCACCGACCTGACTTCATCCAAAGACAAGATGCGTAACTTCATCCACAAGGAACGTACCATAGAACTTGCCTTTGAAGAGCACCGCGCTTGGGACGTACGCCGCTGGAATGTAGCTACCGAAGCTCTCTCACGCGACATCTACGGAGTAGAAGTAGATACAGACGGAACCATCATGCGTAAAATAGCCCAAAAACGTGTATTTGAAGACAAGATGTATCTCTATCCGATACCTGAAGGGGAAGTTTGGAAATCAAACATTGAGAATAATCCGGGTTGGTAATCCTTAATCGAATATATTATGTATACAAAGACAAAACATATAATAAATAAGCTGGCAGGAATCAGCAGACTCCTGCTGTTGGGACTCCTGTTGACAGTGAGCGGCATTGTCCGGGCACAACAGGGTGAACAGACATTAAAGGGCCGCATCGTAAACCAGGAAGGCGATCCCATTCCGGGTGCGGTGATAAATGTTGCCGAACAGAGCCGCATCGCTCTCTCTGACGCAGACGGTTACTTCAGTCTGAAACACGTGAAACCTGCCGACGAACTGAATGTAAGCAGTGTAGGTTACAAGAATACGACTGCCATAGCCGAGTTTAGCGATGACTTCAAAATCACAATGGAACTGGATATCAATGAATACGAACGTACCATGCCGATTCCCTTTACCCGCAAGCAGAAGCGTTTTATGACCGAATCAACTTCCACCGTATCGGGTGAGCAATTGCAGAAGTACCCTATCACAGTGCTTCAAAATGCGTTTAGTTCCAGCGTAACGGGTATGGAAACCTATGAATGGTCCAGCGAACCGGGTTGGACGGAAACCGCCATGTATATCCGCGGTATCCGTACTATGAACGAAAATGCACGCAGCCCGCTGATTATTGTGGACAACGTGGAACGTGACCTCTCATTCCTTGATGCATTCCCCATTGAAAACATCACTGTCCTGAAAGATGCCGCAGCCACTGCCATTTACGGTATGCGCGGTGCAAACGGCGCCATCTTGGTAACCACCAAACGCGGTGAAAGCGGAAAGACCAAGATAGACTTCACACAGGAGGTAGGCTTCCAGATGTTGAGTAACCGAATGGAATCTCAGAATGCCTATAATACGGCACTTACACGTAACCGTGCACGCTACTTGGACGGTTCGGACCCTCTGTTTACCGAAGAACAGATTGAGAAATACCGTCGTGTATCCAACGGAGAACAACTGGAAGGTATAGATAAGTACAAATACTTCAATACGAACTGGTTCGACCAATTGTATCGTGAAGCTGCTCCTATCTACAAGACCAATGTGCAGATTAGCGGCGGTAACAGTCGTGCACGTTATTATGTATCGTTCTCATACTTGCGCCAAGAAGGTATGTGGAACAGCCAATGGACCAAGTACAACGAAAATTACAATACGCAGCATATGCTGAACCGTTACAACCTGCGTTCCAATCTTGACATTGACGTAAACAAGTACTTGAACGTATCACTGGATTTGGGCGGACGTATCGACAATATCACACAGCCTACTACCGGTGTGTTCTCGCTGGTTACTTTCGGCGCTGTGGAAGCCAATCCTCTGGAACCTGTCTACACACCTAACGGTGAACTCTACTACTCTGACACGGCAAAGAACCCAGCTTACCTGTTGGCATCATCCGGTCAGGACAAGAACCGCCGCCGTAACCTCTACTCTACTGTCAATGTAACCGGTGACTTGTCATCATTAGTACCCGGACTGAAAGCGAATGTCATGGTGAGCTTCGATGCCTTTGACGTATTCCAGTCTTACCAGACCAACAGTATCAATACATACAGTTATGACTATACAAACCCCAATGTGGTAGATCCGTCACAGTTTACACTGACGCAGACCAATACTTACAAAGCATTGACCAATCCGGATGCCAACGAACGTGCCAACTACTACAATCTGAACTTCAATGCCGGACTGAACTACAGCCAAAGATTCGGAAAGCATAGCGTTGATGCACGTGCCTTCATCCGCACCTATCAGAACAGAGAGAATGTGCGCGACGCCAATGACCACACACCAAGCAAGCTGTCGTCCAAACGTTACCTCTCCTACAACGCTCAGGCAAACTATGTTTATGACAACAAGTACATCTTTTCAGGCAACCTGTCACGCATGGGTTTTGATGACTATGCTCCGGAAGAGCGTTGGGGAACATTCTACGGTGCATCTCTCGGTTGGGTGGCATCTGAAGAATCTTGGCTGAAAAACAAGAACATCGACCTGCTGAAACTTCGCGCTTCATACGGCCGTGCGGGACAATCGTCTACAGGTGTTGTCAGTGACCGTTACAAGTATCAAAGTACATACGGTGACGGAACAGACTACAGCTTCGGTACTTCCAGCTCCACAATTCAAGGTATTACCGAGACTTTGATCGGTAACCCTAACAATAAATGGGAAATCTCGGACATGGTGAATGTAGGACTTGACTTTGACTTCTGGCACAGAAAGTTATACGGTTCATTCGACGCTTTCAAGGAATGGCGTTCGGATATTCTCGTAACCCGCAGCAATACCCCTGCCATGCTGGGAGCCACCGTATCCAAAGACTCTTACGGTAAAGCCGAATCAAAAGGTATAGAACTGACCATCGGACATCAGAACCGTGTAGGCAAGGTGAACTATTTTGTAGAAGGTATGCTGACTTGGAATACCAATAAAATTACAGAGATGGACGAAACCGAGCCTAACGTGGAATGGCAACGCAAGACAGGAAAACGCATCTTCGACGGCACTTCCGTACAGGGATTGTATGAAAATGTATTTAACAATACTGTAGGCGGTTGGAATATCTACCAGTTCCAAGGCTGGGCCAGCGATGCCAGCCTTGTCGCCACCAGCCAGCAAGACGCTATTGACCATCCTGAAAAATATCCGTATAATACATTTGCCGGCACAACAGGCCAGAAGCTGGGTACAGCCGTATTCAAAGACTTGAACGGCGACCGCCAGATAGACAGCAACGATATGACCCCCAGCGGTTATACCATCATTCCGGAAATCACTCCGTCCGTAACATTCGGTGCTGAATATGCAGGATTCGATGTACGCGCCACCCTGACCGCCTATCTGAACCGTTCCGTATTCCTCTCTCCGTCTATGACTTACTCCATCTGGGGTAACAACAGTACCCACGAGGTAGTCAATACTTGGGGATATTATACAGACGATCCGACAGACCCGCGCAACATCAATGCCAAGTATCCGCGTATCTCTTATTCCGGATTCAACACGGTAGACAGTGACCGTGACACCAAAACCTACCAAAACGACATTTGGGTGGTAAACGGCAATTATCTGTCACTGCGCAACATCGAAGTGGGCTACTCACTGCCCAAGCGATTGCTCGCAAAAGCCGGTATCACCAAATGCCGCCTTTACTTCAGCGGTTATAACCTGTGCAACTGGAGTCACCTGCCCGACAATATGGACCCTGAAAAACCGATGAGTTACTGCTGGTGGTATCCTAAAACCCGCACATTCTCCTTCGGTATCAACGTAGGTTTCTAATCCATGATAAAAAAACAAAACTGAAATGAAAAAGATTAAAGCATATATAGTTGCGGCCCTGCTGATAGCAGGAACCTCCGCCTGCAGCGACTTTCTTGACAAGGAAGTGGACCTGACACTTTCGGATGAACAAGTGTTCAGCAAATATGAAAACACACGCGGTTTTCTGGCAAGCATATACGATTATCTGCCCGATGCATTCAGGGGCTTCAACGACGGGAATTACTGTGCACCACGCGACTGTATGACCGATAACGCAGTCTGCTTCTGGACAAGTAATTATTATAACGGCATTTTGAGTGACGGCTACACAGCCATCACTCATCCCCTCTCTTCCTATTTCTGGGGACGTGATTGCAAAGGTATCCGTATGGCAAACCTGTTTCTGACAAATGCCCGCGAAGACGTAGTAGGTAATTATGACAAAACCGGTGATGACAACCACCTATACGACCGCTACATAGCAGAAGCCAAGATGCTGCGCGCTATCTTGCACTTTGAGCTCGCCTCCTGGTTTGGCGATGCCCCTATCATCGGTGACGATGAAGAAGGAAATCCTATTGTATTCGAGCAAAACGATCCTCGCATGAATCAGGCACGTACCAGTTGTGCGGAAGTTATGAAGTGGGTGGCCGACGAATGTGACAAGATAAAGGATGTATTACCCTTCCGTTACAGCAACGAAAGTGAAAATTGGGGACGTGTCAACGGTGCTTCCGCTTATGCACTGAAAGCAAGAGCCCTCCTCTATCGTGCATCTCCTCTTAACAATCCCACCAACGACCTGACTTGGTGGCAAGAAGCGGCTGATGCGGCTGTTGCGTTCATCACCAAAAACAATACTCAGAACAAGCCGTACAAGTTGTATAAAACAGCTACTGACGATCCTAATCTGAACTATTATGAATGCTTCACGACAAATCCATATTACAACGACGAATATATCTTATCACGTTCTGTATGGACTACATCTTTAATTGAGCAGTATTTGGCTCCTTGCGGATTCAAAGGTACACTGCAATCAAACGGACGTACCAATCCGACACAAAACCTTGTAGATGCCTATGAAACTATCAAAGGACTTCCTATTGATGCCGACAATTCACAATACGACCCGCAGAATCCATTTGCCAATCGCGATCCGCGCCTGGAACAAACTATCTTGCACCATGGCTCAATGTGGGGAGACGAACAGAATGAAGAAAACCGTGCGATAGACGTATCATATCCCGACGGTGCAGACTACGAAACTCAATTTGGCGGTACACTGACCGGCTACTATACCAAAAAGTACTTGCACAACATTGCTTTCGGAGCACAGTCTATCTCCACCAACGCCCATGCTTGTCCTATCTTCCGCTACGGCGAAATCCTGCTGAATGCAGCAGAAGCCATTAATGAAGCATCCGGTCCTGCACAAGCATACCAATATATAAATGAATTGCGTGCACGTGTAGGAATGCCGGCTTATTCAGGTATGACGCAAGAACAGTTCAGAGAACGTATTCGCAACGAACGTCGCATCGAGCTGGTATTTGAAGACCACCGGTTCTTTGACGAACGCCGCTGGAAGCTGTTTGAAGGACAAACACAAAGCAGTGAAACAAACCTGCCCCGCTATAAACAAGTATATAATCTGTATGGGGTCACCATCACCGGTGAAGGGACATCAAACGATCCGACCGTATATACTTACGGTACGGCAAATGCTCACCCAACCCGTACTTTCAACAGCCCGAAGAACTACTACATCCCCATTCCGGACGATGAAATCAAGAAGCTGCCGAACCTGAAACAAAATACAGGCTGGGAGCTCTCTACAAGCTCTACAGAAAGTGCTGCCCAATAAGAACAAGGCCATTACTAATAATTAAAGATTTGAATCATGACCAAACATTATAAATATCTAATCACTCTATTCGCAGCCGCTCTCCTTTGGGGAGCGTGCAGCGACGATGAAGTTGACTACGGGACATCCGGCATCAAAATGGAAGTACCCGCAGCTGCCGATATAACTTCAACAAGTGCTGTGCTCAGTACCGTATTCAATATCCGCGATGATGTGCGCTATACAAGCGCCGGGTTCTGTTATAGCAAAACCGCAACACCTACCATTTACAACTCTACAGTAAAAGGTTCTGTTACCAACGGAATATTATCCGCCACACTCGAGGGATTGGCTCCGCAGACCACTTACCATGTACGTGCCTTTGCCGGTGTATATCAGGGAGACGTGGTTTACTCACCTGAATTCAGCCTTACCCTTGCAGAGGGAACGCTTGATGAAGCGCTCGCTGCTTATGAAGCACCGGCATACGCCGATAACTATAAGAATATTTCCGCATGGACAATGCGCAACCAATGGAACCTTGCCAATGTGCACGACCCTTCTGTAATGCTTGCCGAAGACGGATATTATTATATGTATCAGACTGACGCTTCTTATGGTAATGTACACGAATACGGAGGTCACTTCCATGCACGACGCTCCAAAGACCTCGTGAACTGGGAATATCTGGGTGGAACTATGTTGGAAATTCCTGCATGGGTAAAAGAAAAGCTCAATGAATACAGAGCAACAATGGGACTGGAAGCTATTGCCGAACCATCCTACGGATATTGGGCTCCTGTTGTACGCAAGGTAAAAGACGGCTTGTACCGTATGTACTACTCCATCGTAATAAATAACTATATCAAAACAGGTGCGGAAAATACGGAAGCCGATTTTGATAATTCATGGACCGAACGCGCTTTCATCGGATTGATGGAAACATCTGACCCTGCAAGCAATGAATGGACCGACAAAGGAATGGTAGTATGTTCCTCTTCCGATAAAGGAATGGACTGGACCCGTCCTGCATTGACAGACTGGAATGCTTACTTCAAATGGAATGCCATTGACCCCTCCTACATCATTACTCCGGAAGGTGCGCATTGGTTGATATACGGTTCATGGCACAGCGGTATCGCAGCTATGGAACTGGATGCCGAAACAGGAATGCCGAAACAAAGCTTAGGCGTACCTTGGGCTGAAGGAAATACTCCGGCAGAATACGGACAGATTATAGCAACCCGCGGCAACAGCCGTTGGCAAGCCAGTGAGGGACCGGAAATCATTTACAATGCCGAAACCGGATATTATTATCTGTTCGTAGCTTATGATGCATTGGCTATACCTTACAATACACGTGTATGTCGTTCCAAAAGCATCACCGGTCCATACCTCGGTATTGACGGCGCAAACGTAACTGAAGGAGCTGATATGCTTCCGGTAGTAACCCACCCGTACAAGTTCCAAAACAGCGACGGTTGGGTAGGCATTTCGCACTGCGCTATCTTTGATGACGGTAACGGCAACTGGTACTATGCTTCACAGGCACGTCTTCCGGAAAGTATAGATAACGCCATTATGATGGGACATGTGCGTAGCATACGTTGGACAAAAGACGGCTGGCCTCTGGTTATGCCCGAACGTTACGGAGCTGTTCCGCAAGCAACCGTCACAGAAGAAGAACTGATTGGAAACTGGGAACACATAGACCTGTCCTACAGCTACGAAGTTCAAAAAGAATCAGTAACCATGACACTGGCAGCCGACCACACCGTAACTGAAGGAACATGGAAAGGCAGTACATGGAGTTATGATGCAGAGAATCAAATTCTGACAGTCAACGGTATCGACCTCTACCTGCAACGAGAGGTAGATTGGGAAGCCAGTCCGAGAACACATACTATTGTTTATGCCGCTTATGGAAATAATAAGACCTATTGGGGCAAGAAAATAAAATAAGTATCCTTTGATACACTGAAACAGCTTTGAAATATACAATTTTCAAGGCTGTTTCTTTCTTTTATGTTACATAACATATTAAAGTGTACATCTTACACCAAATAAAAGTGTTACTTTTACACCCGAAAGAAGATAAGAATCTAATTTTCAAATTAAATAACACCATGAAGAATCACATTTTTATTGCCGGAATGGCTACATTAATGTTGGCCGCCTGCGCCCCAAAAAATCAAACGGAACTTACCCTTTCCGGTCTTAACCCGACAAAATTCCAAACTGTAGTGAACGATGCCCAGACCAATCTTTATACCCTAAAGAATAAGTCAGGCATGGAAGTATGTATCACCAACTTCGGCGGTCGTATTGTATCTATTATGGTTCCTGACAAAAACGGTGAGATGAAAGACGTTGTTCTCGGTTTCGACAGTATAGCCGACTACATAAACATTCCAAGCGATTTCGGTGCATCCATCGGACGCTATGCCAACAGAATCAATCAAGGTAAAATTGTGTTGGACGGAGATACGATTCAATTACCGAAAAACAACTTCGGGCACTGCCTGCATGGTGGTCCCAAAGGATGGCAATACCAAGTATATGAAGCCAATCCCATTGATGAAACGACATTGGAACTGACACGAGTTTCTCCGGACGGAGACGAAAACTTCCCGGGTAACCTGACTGCCAAAGTGCTCTTCAAACTGACAGACGATAATGCCATAGATATTAAATACAGTGCCACTACAGACAAGAAAACGGTTATCAACATGACAAACCATTCTTATTTCAACCTGTCCGGTGACCCCTCTAAAGCTGCCACAGATCATATCTTATACGTGAATGCAGACAGCTACACCCCCGTAGACCGCACTTACATGACTACCGGAGAAATAGTGCCGGTGAAAGATACTCCCATGGATTTTACTACTCCCAAAGCAGTAGGCCAGGATATTACCAATTTTGACTTCATACAATTGAAATACGGTAACGGATACGACCATAACTGGGTACTGAACACCAACGGAGACGTAAAACAGCTTGCAGCCAAATTAACTTCCCCCGAAAGCGGTATCAGCTTGGAAGTCTATACTGACGAACCGGGTATCCAAGTATATACAGGTAACTTCTTGGACGGAACCGTAAAGGGCAAAAAAGGTATCGTTTACAATCAGCGCGCTTCCGTATGTTTGGAAACACAACATTATCCGGACAGCCCCAACAAGCCGCAGTGGCCTTCTGTAATCCTGGAACCGGGACAAACTTACAACAGTGAATGTATTTTCAAATTCTCAGTAGAAAAATAACTTTAAGTTTAACACTAAAAACATAAAACAAAATGAACTGGAATTCAAATGAGTTTATATGGCTCGACTGGACAATTCTCATTGTCGGCATTATGGCTGTGATATGGGCTGTATGGCGTGCCGTACAGAAGGACAAACGTATGCAACAAGGAGCAAGCAGTGAAGACTACCTGTTTGGTAAGGGAGAGCCTTGGTACATCATTGGTGCAGCTATTTTTGCAGCCAACATTGGCTCAGAACATTTGGTAGGATTGGCCGGTACCGGCGCTAAGTCAGGAGTAGGTATGGCCCACTGGGAAATGCAAGGCTGGATGATCCTGCTCTTAGGATGGCTTTTCGTCCCTTTCTATCAATTATTAAATAACAAAATGGGCAAAATCATTACAATGCCCGATTTCTTAAAATATCGCTATACACCGCGTACAGGTTCATGGCTTTCCATTATTACGCTGATTGCTTATATATTGACTAAAGTCAGTGTAACAGCCTATACAGGGGGTATATTCCTGGAATTTCTTTTGGGGCTTCCTTTCTGGTACGGAGCTATCGGTTTGATTGTTCTTACTGGTATTTTCACTGTATTGAGCGGAATGAAAGGAGTTATGACTCTTTCTGCTATCCAGACCCCTATCCTGATTATCGGTTCTTTCCTTGTACTTTTCTTAGGGTTATCCGCTTTGGGTGGAGGAAGTATCGCTACCGGCTGGACGGAAATGATGGATCACGCACGCAATGCAATGAACGTAGGTACAGACGGACAAGCTTACGGTGCCAACCATATGTTCCATTGGAGCGAAGCTGACCCGATGTATCAGGAATATCCCGGTTTTTGGGTATTCATTGGTGCTTCCATTATCGGATTCTGGTATTGGTGCACAGACCAACACATTGTGCAACGTGTACTCGGACAACGTAAAGGAGAAGCCAATGATGTGGTTATGAAACGTGCCCGCCGAGGTAGTATTGCAGCCGGTTACTTTAAGATTCTGCCTGTATTCATGTTCCTCATTCCGGGTATGGTAGCAGCTGCTTTGGCTGCCAAAGGAGAATTTGATATGTCCAACACGGATGCAGCTTTCGCTGTTATGGTAAAAGACGTACTGCCTGCCGGAGTAAAGGGCATTGTAACAATTGGCTTCATTTGTGCATTAGTCGCATCATTGGCAGCATTTTTCAACTCTTGTGCCACGCTCTTCACTGAAGACTTCTACAAACCGATGTGCAAGGGAAAGAGTGAAGCTACATACGTGTTAGTAGGTCGTGTGGCTACAGTAGTAGTAGTCATTCTCGGTATGGCATGGATTCCGGTAATGATGAGTCTCGGCAGTCTTTATGATTACCTGCAAGGTATTCAGTCATTACTTGCTCCGGCAATGGTAGCTGTATTTGCTATGGGTATATTCTCTAAACGAATTACTCCGAAAGCCGGTGAAGCTGCTATGATTATAGGATTTATTATCGGTATGGTACGCTTGCTTACCAATATTCTTACCAACACAGGCAAAGATGTTATGTCCGGTTGGTATTGGGAATATACCACTTGGTTCTGGCAGACAAACTGGCTTATCTTCGAAATATGGTTGCTTGTTTTCCTTATCGCACTAATGGTTGTAGTGTCATTCTTCACTCCGAAACCTACCGCCCAGCAGATAGAAGCTATTACTTTTACCGGCAGTTATAAGCAGCTGATTAGACAGAGTTGGAACAAATGGGATGTAATCGCTTCTTTGGGCGTAGTTATTCTTTGTGCTCTGTTCTATGCGTATTTCTGGTAATCAAAATATTATAAAATGACGAATTATTATAATATAAATCCCAAGTTCTATATAGCTGTCGACTGCATCATTTTCGGCTTTAACGAAGGAGAACTAAACTTGTTGTTGCTGAAAAGAAACTTCGAACCGGCAATGGGCAACTGGTCGTTAATGGGCGGGTTTGTCCAAGAGAGCGAAAGCGTGGACGATGCAGCCAAACGGGTTCTCGCCGAACTGACAGGACTGGACAACGTCTATATGGAACAAGTCGGTTCTTTCGGTGCTATTGACCGCGACCCCGGTGAACGGGTTATATCCGTTGCCTACTATGCGCTGGTCAATATCAATGAATACGACAGGGACTTAGTACAGCAGCACAACGCTTTTTGGGTAAACATCAATGAGCTGCCGCCACTCATCTTTGACCATGCTGCAATGGTGGAGCAAGCACGTGCATTGATGCAACAGAAAGCATCTACCGAACCTATCGGTTTTAACTTGTTGCCTCAGTTGTTTACGCTCTCGCAACTGCAAAGCCTGTACGAAGCCATTTACGGCGAAGACATCGACAAGCGGAACTTCCGCAAACGGATAGCTGAAATGGATTATATAGAAAAAACGGATAAAATTGATAAAACAAGTTCCAAACGCGGTGCCGCCCTATACAAATTCAACGAAAAGGCATACCGCAAGGCACCGAAGTTTAAAATTTAATCATTATGTTAGAAGAACTGAAAGAAAAAGTATTTCGTGCCAACCTTGATTTGGTGAAGCATGGACTCGTTATCTTCACATGGGGAAATGTATCGGCCATTGACCGCGCAACAGGCTTGGTCGTCATCAAACCCAGTGGAGTAAGCTATGATGATATGAAAGCGGAAGACATGGTTGTTGTCGACCTCGACGGAAACGTAGTGGAAGGCAAATTGAAACCTTCTTCCGACACCCCTACCCACGTAGTACTCTACAAAGCATTTCCGGAAATCGGCGGTGTGGTACATACACATTCTACCTATGCAACCGCTTGGGCACAGGCGGGTTGTGATATACCCAACATAGGAACTACCCACGCTGACTATTTCCATGATGCCATTCCCTGCACTGCCGATATGACGGAAGAGGAAGTAAAAGGAGCTTATGAACAGGAAACCGGCAATGTTATCGTAAAACGTTTCGAAGGATTGAACCCGGTTCATACCCCCGGAGTACTGGTAAAAAATCATGGTCCTTTCTCTTGGGGAAAAGATGCACACGATGCGGTACATAATGCCGTAGTTATGGAGCAAGTTGCCAAAATGGCTTCGATAGCCTATGCTGTCAACCCGCAACTGACCATGAATCCTTTACTGGTAGAAAAGCATTTCAGCCGTAAACATGGCCCCAATGCTTACTATGGACAGAAATAAGTATAAAAGATAAAGTAAAAGTATAAGAAAACCAATTAAATTAAAAACAGTATGAACGCATTTGATCAATATGAAGTATGGTTCGTAACAGGAGCACAGCTTCTTTACGGAGGTGACGCAGTTATCGCAGTAGACGCACACAGTAACGAAATGGTAAAAGGCTTGAATGATTCCGGTCGCCTGCCGGTAAAAGTGGTATATAAAGGCACGGTAAACTCTTCCAAAGAAGTAACCGCAGCCTTCAAAGCCGCCAACAACGATGAAAAGTGTATCGGTGTCATCACTTGGATGCACACTTTCTCTCCTGCCAAAATGTGGATTCACGGTCTACAGGAATTGAAAAAACCGTTACTGCATTTCCATACACAATTCAACAAAGAAATTCCTTGGGAGACAATGGATATGGACTTCATGAACCTGAACCAATCAGCTCACGGTGACCGTGAATTCGGCCATATCGTTACCCGTATGCGCAAAAACCGCAAGGTAGTTGTAGGACACTGGCAAGATGAAAAAGCACAGAAACAGATTGCTGCATGGATGCGCGTAGCTGCCGCATGGGCTGATGCACAAGATATGCTCATCATCCGCTTCGGTGACCAGATGAACAACGTAGCCGTTACAGACGGTGATAAGGTGAGTGCCGAACAAGTACTGGGCTACCACGTGGACTACTATCCTATCAACGATGTTATGACTTATTATAACGCTGTTGATGATGCTGATGTAAAAGCACTCGTAGCCGAATACTTCAAACTTTACGACCACGATGCCGCACTCGAAAAAGAAGGTACAGAGGCTTATACCAAAGTATGGAACTCTGCAAAAGCTGAAATCGCTATTCGTCGTGTATTGAAAGACACAGGCGCTAAAGGTTTCACAACCAACTTCAACGATTTAGGCGATTTTGACCAAATCCCCGGTCTGGCATCTCAGAGACTGATGGCAGAAGGTTACGGTTTTGGAGCAGAAGGTGACTGGAAAACAGCCGCCCTCTACCGTACGACTTGGTTCATGAGTCAAGGCATGCCTAACGGATGTTCTTTCCTTGAAGACTATACGCTGAACTTTGACGGTGACAAGAGCGCCATTCTGCAAGCACATATGTTGGAAGTTTGCCCGCTGATAGCTGAGCAGAAGCCGAAATTGGAAGTACACCGTCTAAGCATCGGTATCGACAGCGAAACAGCCCGTCTTGTATTCACCAGCAAACAAGGTGAAGGTGTAGCTGCAACTATTGTAGACTTGGGTAACCGTTTCCGTCTCATCGTAAATAAAGTGGAATGTATCAAGAGCAAACCGTTGCCGAAACTTCCTGTAGCAAGTGCCTTGTGGATTCCGATGCCTAACCTCGAAGTAGGTGCTGCCGCATGGATTCTGGCAGGCGGTACACACCACACCAGCTTCTCTTACGACCTTACCGTAGAATATTGGGAAGACTTTGCAGAGATGGCAGGTATTGAAATGATTGTTATCGACGAGAACACCACTATCAGCGAGTTCAAGAAAGAATTGCGCATGAATGAGGTATACTATATGTTGAATAAAGCGCTTTGCTAAAAATCCCGGGTATGTGTCAAAACATATTGTTTTGACACATACTTTATATTTACTTTGAATTATTACTTATGAAAACAGATGCAAAATCAACCATCGAAACAGGCAAAGCCGTCCTCGGCATAGAGTTCGGTTCGACACGAATAAAAGCTGTTTTGATTGACCAGGAAAATAAGCCCATTGCTCAGGGAAGCCATACTTGGGAAAACCAATTGGTTGACGGACTTTGGACATATAGCGTCGAAGCTATCTGGTACGGACTGCAGGATTGCTATGCAAACCTCCGTGCAAACGTAAAGAGCTTATACGATACAGAAATAGAGACTCTGGCTGCAATCGGTGTCAGTGCCATGATGCATGGTTATATGGCATTCGATAGGAAAGAAGAAATTCTCGTTCCGTTCCGCACATGGAGAAACACCAATACTGCCCAAGCAGCCGCAGCTTTATCCCAATTGTTTGTCTACAATATTCCATTGAGATGGAGTATTTCTCATCTGTACCAAGCAGTTCTGGATAATGAAGAACATGTTAAAGACATTGACTATCTGACCACCCTTGCAGGATTCGTTCATTGGCAAATAACCGGCCAAAAGGTATTGGGTATAGGTGATGCATCGGGTATGCTTCCCATAGATCCCGCCACTAAGGACTATTCCGCAGAAATGGTAGCTAAGTTCGATAAGCTGGTTGCCCCGAAAGGCTATGACTGGAAACTCTTGGACATCCTGCCCAAAGTGTTGCCGGCAGGTAAAAATGCAGGCTTCCTCACACCGGAAGGCGCCAAAAGGCTTGACGTATCAGGTCATCTGAAAGCCGGAATACCGGTATGCCCGCCCGAAGGGGACGCAGGTACAGGAATGGTTGCAACCAATGCTGTAAAGCAACGTACTGGGAACGTATCGGCAGGTACATCATCATTCTCTATGATTGTTTTAGAGAAAGACTTGTCAAAGCCATACGAAATGATCGATATGGTAACAACTCCTGACGGAAGCCTTGTAGCCATGGTACATTGCAATAACTGTACTTCCGACCTCAACGCATGGGTTAACTTATTCAAAGAGTATCAGGAGTTGCTAGGTATTCCCGTAGATATGGATGAAGTATACGGCAAACTCTATAACCATGCACTCACAGGCAATGCGGATTGCGGTGGTCTTATCTCTTACAATTACATTTCCGGCGAACCGGTAACAGGACTTGCAGAAGGACGACCGCTGTTTGTACGCTCGGCAAACGACAAGTTCAATCTCGCCAACTTTATGAGAGCCCATCTGCATGCTTCAGTAGGAGTTCTCAAAATCGGCAATGACATTTTGTTCAAGGAAGAAAAAATCAAAGTTGACAGAATCACAGGACATGGCGGTTTGTTCAAGACCAAAGGTGTAGGTCAGAGAATCCTCGCCGCAGCCATAAACTCACCTATTTCCGTTATGGAAACAGCCGGTGAAGGTGGTGCTTGGGGTATTGCTCTACTTGGCTCTTATCTTGTGAACAACGACAAGCAACAAACTCTTGCCGATTTTCTGGATGAAAAAGTGTTTGCAGGCGATGCCGGTATTGAGGTATCACCGACAGCTGAAGATGTAGAAGGCTTCAACACATACATAGAAAACTACATAGCAGCCTTACCCGTTGAGGAAGCAGCTGTTAAATTTAAAAAGTAATTCCTATAAAACAGCCGGCTGCCTTAAGAGAATACTTTCTCGAATAAAAGGTAAAGGCTTAGGAACAATAATGAACGTAATCGTAGCGGGAGAAACTTTTGACTGCCACATGGGTGCTGTCGGCATCAAAGCAACTCCCGATACATTCGTTCACATACACAAAGTTATTCTTCATACTATAAATACCTGATACAATGAAATCATCACTCACCTGTCTACTACTTTTCTTCTTTCTTTTAACCGGGAAAGCTCAAACCAGACAAGAAGTGTCCTATTTCCCCCTTCAAGATGTCAAGCTGTTGGAAAGCCCTTTCTTACAAGCACAGCGGACCGACTTACATTACATAATGGCTATGAATCCGGACAAACTACTCGCCCCTTTTCTGCGCGAAGCCGGGCTCACCCCTAAAGCGCCAAGTTATACCAATTGGGAAAATACCGGACTGGACGGGCATATCGGCGGACATTATATTTCCGCACTCTCCATGATGTATGCCGCTACCGGAGACACAACCGTATACAATAGACTGAATTATATGCTGGACGAGTTATATCGTGCACAACAAGCTGTAGGCACAGGATTCATCGGAGGAACCCCCGGAAGCCTGCAACTTTGGAAAGAAATAAAAGAAGGGAATATCCACGCCGGAAGTTTCAACCTTAACGGCAAATGGGTTCCCCTATATAATATACACAAGACTTATGCCGGACTTCGTGATGCTTACCTTTATGCAGGGAGCGATCTCGCCCGTCAAATGTTGATTGCCCTCACAGACTGGATGGCGGATATTACGTCAGGACTCACAGACGAGCAAATGCAAGATATGCTACGCAGTGAACACGGAGGGCTGAATGAAACATTTGCCGATGTTGCCGACATCACAGGTGACAAGAAGTATTTAGAACTGGCACGCAAATTCTCCCATAAGACGCTTCTCGAACCTCTCACCAAAGACGAAGATTGTCTGACAGGTATGCACGCCAATACACAAATACCGAAAGTCATCGGCTACAAACGTATCGCCGATCTTACCCAAGACCATGATTGGGATCATGCCGCACGTTTCTTCTGGAATACGGTTGTCAAGCATCGTTCCGTCTGTATCGGCGGTAACAGTGTGCGTGAGCATTTTCATCCGGCAGACAACTTCACATCCATGCTCAATGATGTGCAAGGTCCTGAAACCTGCAACACTTACAATATGCTTCGCTTGACGAAGATGCTTTTCCAAAGCTCTCCCGACAGCCGCTTTGCCGATTATTACGAACGTGCCCTATATAACCATATCCTTGCCTCCCAGCAGCCGGCAAAAGGTGGCTTTGTTTACTTCACCCCTATGCGTTCGGGACACTATCGCGTTTATTCGCAGCCGGAAACATCCATGTGGTGCTGCGTAGGTTCCGGACTGGAGAACCACACTAAATACGGAGAGTTCATTTATGCCCATACCGAGGATACCTTGTATATAAACCTATTCATCCCCTCCCGCTTGACTTGGAAGGAGAAAAATCTGGTGCTCGCACAAGAGAGCCGTTTCCCCGATGAAGAACAAATCAGATTCCGGGTGGAGAAAAGCACTAAGAAAGCATTCAGCTTTAAGTTCCGTTATCCGGCATGGGCAAAAGGAGCAAGTGTTTCCGTTAATGGCAAAGTACAGGATATAACAGCCCAACCGGGAGAATATCTGACAATTCATCGTAAATGGAAAGCCGGAGATGAAATCACCCTGAACCTACCGATGCAGGTTACTCTGGAACAAATACCCGACCAAGAACAGTTCTATGCTTTTATGTACGGGCCTGTCGTACTTGCCAACCCTACCGGTACCGAAAATATGGACGGCCTCTATGCAGATGACAGCCGTGGCGGACACATTGCTCACGGCAAGCAAGTATCTCTGGAGAAAATACCGATGCTGATAGGTTCTTCCGAATCACTGTCCCAAGCAGTCCGAAAGACAGATGACAAACAGCTATCATTCAACTATACCGGAAGTGTGTACCCGGCACAGAAAGAAGCGCTGAAGCTGATACCTTTCTTCCGCCTGCACGATTCCCGTTATGCGATTTATTTCCATCGGGTGACCCAAACAGAGGCAGAAAGCATCCGTAAAGAAATGGAACTGAAAGAACGCAAAGCCATGGAACTTGCCAACCAAACGGTAGACATCATTTTCCCCGGTGAGCAACAACCGGAATCTGATCATGGCATCCAATACGAACAAGCGGAGGCAGGAACAAACAAAGACCGTCATTTCCGACGTGCCAAAAGTTGGTTCAGCTATAATCTGAAAGTAAAAGAAGAAGCCGGTCGACTGATGATTGTCACACGAAAAGAAGATAAAATGAAAGTCACAATTCTCCTTAACAATGAGAAACTGACCGTTAATCCTACAATCAGCGAACCTGATAAAGAGGGTTTCATAACAGTCTGTTACCCCTTGTCTCGGAAATTAAGCGCCGGCAATTATCCGATACGGTTCAGTCCGGATGAAACAGAATGGACTCCCGCTATCTATGAAATCCGTTTACTTAAATAAGTGCTAAATTTATTCATACATATATTTACTCACATCATATAACTATAACCGTTATGAGAAACAAACTATTATTCAGCAGTGTTTTATTAGCTGCATCTGTATCTTTGTCTGCACAACAGAGTGCTACAATTACGCTTCATGCCGACCAAGGCACACAAGTTATTCCTAAAGAAATCTACGGCCAGTTTGCCGAGCACTTGGGTACTTGTATCTATGGAGGACTTTGGGTAGGAGAGAATTCCGATATACCTAATATCAAAGGTTACCGTACTGATGTATTCAACGCCTTGAAAGAACTTCAGGTTCCCGTTCTTCGCTGGCCGGGCGGTTGTTTTGCCGATGAATATCACTGGATGGACGGTATCGGTCCCAAAGAAAACCGTCCCAAAATGGTAAACAATAACTGGGGTGGCACTATCGAAGACAACAGCTTCGGGACACACGAATTTCTTAACCTCTGCGAAATGCTGAACTGTGAACCGTATATTAGCGGAAACGTAGGCAGCGGAACTGTTGAGGAACTTGCCAAGTGGGTAGAATATATGACTTCCGACGGTGACTCTCCGATGGCAAACCTGCGTCGGAAGAATGGTCGTGACAAAGCATGGAAAGTAAAATACCTCGGCGTAGGTAACGAAAGCTGGGGTTGCGGCGGAAGTATGCGTCCCGAATACTATGCCGATCTCTATCGCCGCTACTCTACTTACTGCCGTAACTATGACAGTAATCGCCTGTTCAAAATAGCCAGTGGCGCCAGCGATTATGATTATAACTGGACGAAAGTCCTCATGGACCGTGTAGGAAGCCGTATGAACGGTCTTTCACTCCACTATTACACCGTTACCGGCTGGAGTGGCAGCAAGGGTTCTGCCACAGAGTTCAACAAGGACGATTATTACTGGACTATGGGCAAATGCCGCGAAATAGAAGATGTTCTGAAGAAGCACTGCGCTATTATGGACGAGTATGACAAAGACAAGAATGTAGCCCTTCTACTCGATGAATGGGGAACATGGTGGGATGAAGAACCCGGCACTATCAGAGGACATCTCTACCAGCAAAACACAATGCGCGATGCATTTGTTGCTTCCTTGTCTCTTGACATTTTCCACAAATATACCGATCGTCTGAAAATGGCAAACATCGCCCAGGTTGTCAACGTACTTCAGTCCATGATTCTGACCAAAGGAAAAGATATGGTACTGACCCCTACCTATTATGTTTTCAAGATGTACAAGGTGCATCAGGATGCCACTTATCTGCCCATTGAAGGAAATTGTAAGCAGGTTACCGTACGCGATAACCGTACATTACCCCTCATCAGCGCTACAGCATCTAAAGACAAGAACGGAAAAATTCATATTTCTTTGTCAAACGTTGATGTAGATAACGAGCAGGAAGTTATTGTAAATCTGCCGGGAGTACAAGCTAAAAAAGCTGTGGGAGAAATGCTGACTTCTGCACAGATAACTGACTACAATTCTTTTGAAAACCCTGACAAAGTGAAATTAGTTCCTTTCAAAGAGGTAAAAATCAATAAAGGGGTAATGAAAATAAAACTTCCCGCCAAATCAATTGTTACTGTTGAGTTACAGTAAATCAGCGGTAAAGGCTTATTGTAATTAAAACGATAAGAGAATAACAGGGACAAGAAAAAAGAGACACATTCTATGTTGCGGATTACGCATAAAGAGTTATCTTTGTCCCTGTTAAAATTAACAAGCAAGAAATCAATCCATTTGTAGAATATTCAAATTATAACAATATTTTAATAATATGAACGACAAGAAACTTATGAACCTCGCAGCGGACAATATCCGTATCCTTGCTGCTTCTATGGTCGAAAAAGCGAACTCCGGACACCCAGGCGGTGCTATGGGAGGCGCAGACTTTGTGAATGTACTCTTCTCTGAGTTCTTAGTATACGATCCTGAGAATCCAGCTTGGGAAGGTCGTGACCGCTTCTTCCTCGATCCGGGACATATGTCACCGATGCTTTATTCTACATTGGCACTGGCCGGTAAATTCACATTGGACGAATTGAAAGAGTTCCGCCAATGGGGCAGCCCTACTCCGGGACATCCCGAACGTGACTTGGCACGCGGCATTGAAAACACTTCCGGCCCGTTGGGACAAGGACATACTTTTGCCGTTGGAGCAGCTATTGCAGCCAAGTTCATGAAAGCTCGTTTTGAAGAAGTAATGAACCAGACAATTTACGCATATATTTCCGACGGTGGCGTTCAAGAAGAAATTTCACAAGGTGCAGGCCGTATCGCCGGTGCACTGGGTCTGGACAACCTCATCATGTTCTATGATGCAAATGACATCCAACTCTCTACCGAGACAAAAGATGTAACCATTGAAGATACTGCAAAGAAATACGAATCATGGGGCTGGAAAGTTCTCAAAATCGACGGTAACGATGCAGATGCTATTCGTGGCGCACTCAACGAAGCTAAAGCAGAGACAGAACGTCCTACACTGATTATAGGTCATACCGTTATGGGTAAAGGCGCACGCAAGGCAGACGGTAGCAGTTATGAAGCCAACTGTGCTACTCACGGTGCTCCTCTGGGCGGTGATGCTTACGTAAATACTATCAAGAATCTGGGTGGCAACCCTGAAAACCCGTTCACTATCTTCCCGGAAGTAGCCGAGCTTTATGCCACACGTGCTACCGAACTGAAGAAAATCATGGCAGAAAAATATGCAGCCAAAGCCGCATGGGCTAAAGCTAACCCGGAAAAAGCTGCCAAACTGGAATTTTTCTTCTCCGGTAAAGCTCCTGAAGTAAACTGGGCAGCTATCGAGCAAAAAGCCAATTCGGCTACACGTGCTGCATCAGCTACTGTACTTGGCGCTCTTGCCACTCAAGTGGAAAATATGGTAGTTGCTTCTGCCGACTTGTCCAACTCTGACAAGACAGACGGTTTCTTGAAAAAGACTCATGCCTTCAAGAAAGGTGATTTCAGCGGTGCATTCTTCCAAGCAGGCGTATCCGAACTGACAATGGCTTGCTGTTGTATCGGTATGGCTCTGCATGGCGGCGTAATCCCCGCTTGCGGAACATTCTTCGTATTCTCCGACTACATGAAGCCTGCTGTACGTATGGCCGCTCTAATGGAAGTTCCGGTTAAATTCATTTGGACACACGACGCATTCCGTGTAGGCGAAGACGGTCCTACTCACGAACCGGTAGAACAGGAAGCTCAAATCCGCTTGATGGAAAAACTGAAGAACCACAAGGGGCACAACTCAATGTTGGTACTTCGTCCGGCTGATGCAGAAGAGACAACCGTAGCATGGAAACTCGCAATGGAGAATACATCTACCCCGACAGCTTTGATTTTCTCTCGTCAGAATATCGTCAATCTACCCGCAGGAAACGACTACAGCCAAACAGCCAAAGGTGCTTATATCGTAGCCGGATCAGATGAAAATCCGGATATTATCCTTGTAGCTTCCGGTTCGGAAGTATCTACACTGGTAGCCGGTGCAGAACTGCTGCGCAAAGACGGTATCAAGTTACGTATCGTATCTGCTCCGTCAGAAGGTTTGTTCCGCAGCCAAGCTCCGGGTTATCAAGAAAGCATTATTCCTGCAAATGCAAAAGTATTCGGCCTGACAGCCGGTTTACCTGTTACACTGGAAGGTCTGGTAGGTGCTCATGGTAAAGTTTGGGGACTGGAATCATTCGGTTTCTCCGCTCCTTACAAAGTATTGGACGAAAAGCTGGGCTTTACTGCAGAAAATGTATATAAGCAAGTAAAAGCAATGATCTAACAAAAGAGTCATTTATATTATGAAAACAATAGGAATCTGTTCCGACCATGCCGGATACGCATTAAAACAATACGTAAAGCAATGGCTCGAAGCCAAAGGCTGGGAATATAAAGACTTCGGCACTTACTCTCCCGAAAGTGTGGACTATCCCGACTTTGCACATCCGTTGGCACTGGCAGTGGAAGCTGATGAGTGCTATCCGGGTATCGCTATCTGCGGTAGTGGAAACGGAATCAACATAACGCTGAACAAGCACCAAGGTATTCGTGCCGCATTGTGCTGGACAGCAGAAATAGCCGGGCTTGCCCGTCAGCACAACGACGCTAACGTACTTGTTATGCCGGGACGTTTCATCACCAACCAAGAGGCGAATGAAATCATGACCAAGTTCTTTTCTACTCCGTTCGAAGGCGGACGCCACCAGCGGAGAGTGGAAAAGATACCTGTAAAAGAATAGCTATCAGCTAAAAGCAAACTATTTCATCCCGTGAGACGAATTCATTTATTCATCTCACGGGATATTTTTTATCTCGCAAAGCCGGCTTCCCTTCAACTCAATCAATTATTACACACTTTCAATCAAAAACTCATCTCTGTCATTTGGAGAGTTTTCCTATTTTTGTCAACGTAATCTAAGTACCATTTTAAGAACATAAAAGAAAAACGCATGAAGAAAGCAATCGGATTCATTTCTCTCCTTCTATCGATAACTCTGGCAATGGCCAACCCGATAGACTTTGACAAAGCCTTCAAGGAAAGCGCTAAAATTGAAAAACAAATCAAGAGAACCTCTTTCCCAAATCGCACTTATCTCATCACAGACTTTGGTGCAAAACCAGATACTCCGGACAATCCTTGCCACGAAGCAATTAACCAAGCCATTGTAATATGCAGCCTGAACGGTGGCGGAACAGTGGTAGTGCCTAAAGGAACTTTCTTTACCGGTCCTATCACCCTAAAAAGCAACGTGAATTTCCACGTGGAGGAAGGTGCCGTACTAAAATTCTCCACCGACCAAAGCCTTTATTTTCCTGCAGTCATTACCCGTTGGGAAGGCTTGGACTGCTACAACGCCCGTCCGCTGATATATGCATACGGCGAAACCAATATCGCCATTACCGGTAAAGGTACGATTGACGGTCAAGGCTCCAATGACACTTGGTGGTCTATGTGTGGCGCACCACGCTATGGCTGGAAAGAAGGAATGGTTGCCCAACGCAATGGCGGACGCGAGCGTTTGCTAATGTACGGTGAAACCTCTACTCCCATCTATAAACGTATCATGAAGCCCGAAGACGGTATGCGTCCGCAGCTTATCAACCTTTATTCTTGCAACACAGTATTAATAGAAGATGTCACCCTGCTGAACTCACCGTTTTGGGTTATCCATCCATTATTCTGTGAAAGCCTCATCGTACGCGGCGTACACGTGTTCAACCGCGGTCCCAACGGAGACGGATGCGACCCGGAATCCTGCAAAAACGTATTGATAGAGAACTGTACTTTCGATACGGGCGATGACTGTATAGCTATCAAATCCGGACGTAACCAAGACGGTCGTAAATGGAATATCCCCAGCGAAAATATCATTGTACGCGGCTGTTTTATGAAAAACGGTCATGGAGGTGTAGTTATCGGCAGTGAAATATCCGGTGGTTACCGAAACTTATTCGTAGAGAACTGCCGTATGGACAGTCCGGACTTGGACCGCGTAATCCGCATCAAGACCAGTACCTGCCGGGGTGGATTGATAGAAAATGTGTTCGTACGCAACGTCACTGTCGGTCAGTGTCGTGAAGCCGTACTCCGTATCAACCTGCAATACGAAAACCGCGAGAAATGTAACCGCGGTTATACCCCTACCGTACGCAACGTACATCTGAAGAACGTTACTTGCGAAAAGAGCAAATTCGGCGTTCTCATCATTGGACTTGATGATGATAAGCACGTTTATAACGTAAGTGTGGAAGACTCCCGCTTTAATAATGTAGAAAAAGGCGGTAACCAAATAAAAGGAGCAAAAGACATTACGTTCAAGAATTTGTATATAAACGGAGAACTTGTAAAGTAAGACAACCACATTTTCATATAGTTCAGCCCGGAACCTTTACATTGTGACAAAAAGCAATAAAGATTCCGGGCTATTTATTCCCCTTATTTTCTTATTTTTAGCAGATAAGTTGACTATTGTCTTTAAATAAAAACTATCTTTGTACTTCAATAATCCGGAACTCAGAATGATATGGAGCAATTAAATACCATAAAAGAGCTTATCAATCAGGGAAATATAGAGCAGGCCATCCTTCAGCTTGACGAAATACTTCAAACCGATTTCCCCGAGAAGGACGAAGCCTATTACCTCCGGGGGAATGCTTACCGCAAGCAGAGCAACTGGCAGCAGGCGCTGAATAACTACCAATATGCCATTGACCTCAATCCGGACAGTCCCGCCCGGCAAGCCCGCAACATGGTGATGGATATTCTGAATTTCTTTCATAAGGATATGTACAATCAATAAATAAAAGAACGTAATTATGGCAAAAATCAAAGGAGCAATCGTAGTAGACACCGAACGTTGCAAAGGCTGCAACCTGTGTGTCGTGGCTTGTCCGCTCAATGTAATAGCCCTCACCAAAGAGGTGAATGTAAAAGGGTATAATTATGCCCACCAGATATTGGAAGATACCTGTAACGGATGTAGTTCGTGTGCAACTGTATGTCCGGACGGATGTATCTCGGTTTATAAAGTAAAAGTAGAATAAATAAGAAGAATATGGCAGAAGAAGTTGTATTAATGAAAGGAAACGAAGCCATCGCCCATGCAGCCATTCGCTGTGGCGCCGACGGATACTTCGGTTATCCTATTACTCCCCAATCAGAAGTATTGGAAACACTTGCCGAACTGAAACCCTGGGAAACCACCGGCATGGTAGTGCTCCAGGCAGAAAGTGAAGTGGCAGCTATTAATATGGTATACGGTGGCGCCGGAAGCGGAAAAATGGTGATGACCTCTTCATCCAGCCCCGGTGTCAGCCTCAAGCAGGAAGGTATTTCCTACATTGCCGGAGCAGAATTGCCGTGTCTGATTGTAAACGTGATGCGTGGCGGTCCCGGACTCGGAACCATTCAGCCAAGCCAGGCCGACTACTTCCAGACCGTAAAAGGCGGCGGTCACGGTGACTATCGCCTCATCGCCCTCGCCCCCGCTTCCGTACAGGAAATGGCGGATTTCGTAAGTTTGGGTTTTGAGTTGGCTTTCAAGTACCGCAACCCGGCTATTATCCTTGCCGACGGTGTCATCGGCCAGATGATGGAAAAGGTGGTGCTCCCCGCACAGAAACCTCGCCGCACGGATGCCGAAGTTATCGAGCAATGCCCGTGGGCCACTACCGGAAGAACCAACGGCCGCAAGCCCAACGTCATTACCTCTCTGGAACTGAAACCGGAAGAAATGGAGAAGAACAACATCCGCTTCCAAGCCAAATACAAGGAAATCGAAGAAAACGAAGTACGTTTCGAAGAGATTCATTGCGACGATGCCGAATACCTGATTGTAGCCTTCGGTTCTATGGCACGCATCGGTCAGAAAGCTATGGAACTGGCCCGTGAAGAAGGTATCAAGGTCGGTATGCTCCGTCCTATCACCCTGTGGCCGTTCCCAAGCAAAGCCATTGCCGCCTATGCCGACAAGGTAAAAGGTATGCTGGTTACCGAGTTGAATGCCGGACAGATGATTGAAGATGTCCGCCTGGCTGTAAACGGTAAAGTGAATGTGGAACACTTCGGACGCCTCGGCGGTATCGTCCCCGACCCGGATGAAATTGTAATTGCATTGAAAGAAAAACTGATTAAGAAATGAATCCTGATAAAATAAGAAACGTACTGAATATCCTCTTCATGGTACTTGCCCTGGCGGCTATCATTGTGTACTTTGCGGCAAGAGACGACTTCAAACTATTTATATACGTTTGCGGCGCAGCTATATTCGTAAAGCTCATGGAGTTTTTCATACGGTTCACCAACAGATAAGGAGAAGTGATTATGACAAAAGAAGATATTATCAAACCTGAGAATCTGGTTGCCAAGAAACCGACTCTGATGAACGATAATCCCATGCACTACTGCCCGGGATGCAGCCACGGTGTGGTTCACAAACTGATTGCCGAAGTAATCGAAGAAATGGGAATGGAAGATAAGGCCGTAGGTATCTCCCCGGTGGGATGCGCCGTATTTATCTACAATTATATAGATATCGACTGGCAGGAAGCCGCTCACGGACGCGCTCCCGCACTTGCCACCGCTATCAAGCGCCTGTGGCCTGACCGTTTGGTATTTACCTATCAGGGCGACGGCGACTTGGCTTGTATCGGTACTGCCGAAACAATCCATGCGCTGAACCGCGGCGAGAACATAACCATTGTTTTCATCAACAATGCCATCTACGGTATGACCGGCGGACAAATGGCTCCTACTACCCTTGTGGGCATGAAGACTTCTACCAGCCCCTACGGACGCGACGTGCACTTGCACGGTTATCCCCTGAAGATTGCCGACATTGCCGCCCAACTGGAAGGTACGGCCTACGTCACCCGCCAGAGTGTGGAAACCGTTCCCGCCATCCGCAAAGCGAAGAAAGCCATCCGCAAGGCATTCGAGAACTCCATGGCAGGCAAAGGTTCCAACCTCGTAGAGATTGTTTCTACCTGTAATTCCGGCTGGAAGATGTCTCCGGAGAAATCAAACAAATGGATGCAGGAGAATATGTTCCCCTTCTATCCGTTAGGTGACTTGAAAGATAAATAATGATGCTAAAAACAGAAGAACAATGAAAGAAGAAATCATTATAGCAGGCTTCGGTGGACAAGGTGTATTGTCCATGGGAAAGATTTTGGCATACTCCGGACTGATGGAAGGCAAAGAGGTGACTTGGATGCCGGCTTACGGACCGGAACAACGCGGCGGTACGGCAAACGTTACCGTCATTGTAAGTGACGAGAAAATCTCCTCACCTATTCTGAGCAAGTATGATGCGGCTATCATCCTGAACCAACCTTCGCTGGAGAAGTTCGAGAGTAAGGTAAAACCCGGCGGTGTGCTTATCTATGACGGCTACGGCATTATCAACCCGCCCACACGTAAGGATATCCACGTCTACCGTATCGATGCCATGGATGCCGCCAACGAAATGAACAACGCCAAAGCATTCAACATGATTGTATTGGGCGGTCTGTTGAAGATTGCTCCCATCGTAACTTTGGAGAACGTCATCAAGGGGTTGAAAAAGACACTCCCCGAACGTCACCACCACTTGATACCGATGAATGAAGAGGCTATCAAGCGCGGCATGGAACTGATTAAAGAAATGTAAAAAAACACATCATCCGCTCAGGGCAAACAGATGATGTGTTTGCCTTCAACAGATGATGTATTTACTATAAACGGATGATGTATTTTTGAGTGATACATCATCCGTTTTTTATTGCCCGGTTATCTGTGTAAAAACAATGAATCAGACAGACTCATGATTACCAAGATTCGGGTATTGCAGCATAGTCCGTTAGTTTTGTGCATTGATTAAAACATCTTTGGTATTCCTGCAAGGCTATGAACTCCGCAGGGTAATTCCCGCGTTCGTACAAGTGCACCTTTTTGCCTTCTATCAGAGTATAAGGAGACTCACCCTCTATATTCGGAGACTGTGAAAAAGTCCATCCCACATTCATAAGCTTGCGGTTGTTATCAAAAAGTCCGGTAGGAATGGATGTCAGTGCCTTACAATTCATAAAAGTACCTTCTACTTGCTGGAGCTTGGTATTCTGTTTGAACAGGTTTCCGGGTAATGAAGTCAGCAACTTACATCCGGCAAACGCGTAAGAAAAATCCTGAGCAAGCGGACAACCGGCAAACAATGCCTCAGGAATTGCTTGCAAAGATTCGCATTCTTGAAATACTCCCAATCCTCCTCTGTAACTATCATCGCGCAGCTTGCTCATACCCAAATAAAGCACTTTTCCGCAATTGGCAAACAGCGTTGCGGGAATACTCTTCAAACTTGTACAATGACTGAAAGTACCCTCAAACGATGTCACCTCTGTATTGTTAGCAAAGAGATTGGCAGGAATATTCTCCAACGAAGTACACATAGCGAATGTTGTAGAAAAGGTTGTCGCAGCCTTACATCCGCTGAATATATCTTCAGGAATCTCCTTGAGCAATCCGCACTCTATAAAAGTCCGTTGGAATGAAGTTGCTTTCACACAATTCTTAAACAATCCTGCCGGAATGCTTTTCAAGTTTTTACAACTGCCAAATGTATAGTCAAAACTGGTGGCATTTACCGCATACTTAAAGAAGCCATCCGGGATGGACTCGATGCCTGTATCCGTAAAACTGCCGCCATAAGGTTCTACACCAAAATGCTCCACGTTGCGAAAAGCGCCCTCTGTATCGGTAACTATGGATTTCAGGCTACTAAAACCGCCGAGGTCAATCCGGGTAAGTCCGGTATATCCCCACTGCTTGACAGCCAGCAACGTATTCTCTTTTGCCTCACGTATATATGGCACTAATTCGAGTGAAGTCAATACTCCTGAAAAATGTACCTCATAGGTAGTGGCGCTCTGCACATTATATTTATGGCTGATACCCTCCGGATTAAATCCTTCTACCTTATTTACAGTACCGTCTCCCCAATCTATTGTCCCTTTGAGGTTGTGGTCACTGAAAGGAAGTCGGACAGTAAAGTCGTTCACTGCGTTAGCACTCACTTCCAACACCAAATCATGCTTGCTATCGAGCATTGAGGTAGTAGCTTCCTCCCTTACGTAATCAGCTTTTCCATCTCCCGACTTATGAAAAGGAAGCAGATAGAGATAGTAAGTTGTGGCAGGCAGCAAACCGTCGAAGTTCAAGGTGAATTCTTCCGCACCTTCGGCAAGCGAAAGTTCTTTCGACTTTGTACGGTCGGAAAGGAATTCCTCTATGAGTTTATCCGATTGCAACTGCTTGTCCGAAAGCCCGTAAAGCACAGAACTGACTTGCGGATTCGCCTGAAAGCGGAACACCAGTCCACCTACTTCCATCTGCTTATCGAGCAAGCGGCACACAGCTCCCCGCTCTTGTCTTAATACAACGGCAGCCAACTGCTCTTCATCATGCGTAAGGAAACGCAAAGTTACCACGCGCTCCTTATCTTGCGTATTGGGAAAGACTGTCAGTAGCAGACGGCTGTCGTCATCTGACCCGGACAGCATTATGTCCTCAACAACCGCAATATCTTCTTCTTGCTCTTCCACGCCCGGCAGTTCCATTATCAGCAGAGGCGGTTCTATCAGGTTTGTCTTGAAGTTCACGGCAAAGTGACCATGCACAAAAGCCGGTAAGGGAAGTTCTTGCGCTTCCAACTTCACATAGGGTGCTTTGCCATCGAAGGTCTGATCGAAACTGACCGGAATATCTCCCGACTCGGTGGTACCCTTCTGCTCTATCGTAATAGTGAGAGTAGAACCGCAGGTAATTTTGATATAGGCTTTACGGTCTTTCCCTGTATAGTTCTTACGGGTAAAAACAGTTATCGTATAGTCACCCGCTGCATTGCCACTGTACTTATCGAGGCTAACCCAGTTTGCATCGTCTCCATCGGCCTTAGTGGAAGCCATTGTTACTTCTGCTGTCCAAGCCCCGTCGGTAGTGAAATGTATGCCGCCATCAGGAGCTGTTTCGTCTGCAAAAATTGTCTGATTGGAGGTCGTACCGTCAGTAAGACGTATGCCACCCGCTTCGTCTTCCTCACTGCAACCGCCCAGCAGGCAGATACAGAGAAAAGAAAGAAATAGTTGAAACTTATTCATAAGCAATATCTTTATGTAAGTCTAATACTCCATTGTCCAGGTATAGACATTCTTATCGCTACCCGCATCAACTGTTCTTTTATCCGATGTAGTATACTTATAGCCTTCCTCCGGATTGTTGGGATTATTCAGCTCATTGCCAACATGAACCTTATACGTTGTCTTCTTCATGGTAAAGGCACGTTCAGTCTTTATTCCGGTCAGACACTTATCCGCATCATACGTATAGCTCATCACCAAGTCCTTATCAGACCACTCAATAGAGATATATGACGCATCGACAGTGACGTTCGGAGTTGTATAGACAGGAGACACACTGCTCCACTCGTCATAGCGCAAGGAGTTAGCCGGAAGCACTTCCGGTGCATAATCGCTTGTCTTGCCCAGACGTCCGATAAGATAAAGGAAATCATAATCGTCATCATCCTCCAAAATCCACATGACATCTACCGATGCATTATTGGGGTACCGGTTGGCATATGCCTTATCCATATCGATGTTAAGGGTTCTATCATCGTCGGAAGCCTTACCGTTGACATATTCGTACTTAGACAAAAGCCCGTTAGCATAAGAATATTTCACATAGCTGGTTTCGCTGCCGGCATCCGCATCTTTCCACTGCGCCAGACGGTTATCGTCCGTATAGCTGAAGCGGATATAATCTTCAAACCGTCCTGCTTCTTTGTCGTCGGCTTGCAGATTGATTACATTTCCCTGTTCATTGAGGATGGCAATGTAATCTTCATCATACAAGTGATTGCCGTCTTCAACCCATTTCTCACTCATTTTGATTCTGCCTGCTGTTGCGTAGTCAAAGGTCATCGTACTGATTTGCGTACGGCGGTCAATTTCCTTTCTTACAAGTTCCTTCACACGCCCTTTATCATCATAACTGAAAGTAAACAGTTTCTCTGACGTATAATTATCAGAATATTCCGGATACTCCGCTTTTAGTGCATTATCCACCAACTTGTACGCAATCTTCTTTACCGCCTTTGCTTTTACCACCTCTTCCCCGCTCTCTGTTTCCGCTTTCTGCTCAACGGTGATAGTCAGTACTGTTTTACCCGCAACGATACGGATCTCCGCCTTCCGGCTTTTGCCGGTAGTGTTAGGCGTCAGTGTCAGATTCAAAGTAAACTCACCGGCGCCCCCACTGTAAGCGCTCAGTTTCAGCCAATCCACATTGCTGCCTTCAGCTTTCGTTGTCACTTCGTCTACGGTTGCCGTCCAGGGTTCGGTAGCGGTAAACTTGATACCTTCGTTTTTCTGCGTTTCGTCCGCATATACGGTTTGGGTAGTCTGGGTGGTCTTATCCAAAACAACCGCGCTTTCTGTCGTTGTATCCTCACCATCGCTGCAAGCCCACAGGACTACCACAGCTAAAAAAGCAAAAAAACATTTCTTTATCAACATATTGTATATTATTTAAGCAAGTAAGTAAGTGTTGAAATTTAATTTATATCAAGAGCATTTGTCATTCAGAGCGAAGCGAAGAATCTCTTTTCTGTGTATACATCAAGAGAGTAGATTCTTCGCTACACTCTGAATGACAGATAGTATAAGCTAATTATGTGTATTCACTTAACTAATATTAATTATATGGGCAAACTCCGGTATCACGCATCCGGCATCTGGCATTTGTAATCTTACAAATTCCCCTTCCGTTTATCACATCATCCGTCAGATTGTCGCAGGTCACTTTATACTTGTCCTTGCCACCCGTATTGCCGGTAGCTGCAAGCACGATATAAAGAATAAGGAGCGCGATTGCCACGAATATCAATATCCAAGTAATGGTGAAGACGGCATAAGTGGTCAATATCATATATCCCCACCGCCACCTCAACCGCTTCTTATTCTCAGGCGCTGCGCTACGTATCTGATACCAGGCATAACCAATCAAAGCAAGGGCAGAGACACATACCACCCCGCCAATTATATCCTGACTGTTCGAACTAAGCCATTGCGAAAAGACTGCAACTACACCCAATGCAGCACCAACCCAATAATATTTCTTCGATTCCGGCACAACATCCACTCCCGCCATTTCGTATAAGCGACCGGGTACAAAATGGCTCCATTTGGTGAATGACAAGATAACCGCTACAAAAGACAAAACAACAAGTACCAATAATCCTCCGCACAGTGCAGCAAGATTTACCGCTACGTCATAAAACAGACGCCATGTTTCCGCCTTCTTGTTTTCCGCCTGACTGCAATTCCGAATACGGCGCACAACACGCCAAACGGGATAGACCAAAACCAATGCCACATATATCCCCGCAAGCCAACAAGCTTGCGCATCCGCAGGAGTCTCGTCCATAAAGAGTAATGCGTAGGAAAGCATACCTGCTATCATCATTATAAAACCCAGCCCACCTGTTATAATCAATGTACGGATAGAACGGAAGCTGAATGAAGATACAATCTCCGTACCCGCTTTCTTATTGAACCAACCTTTGATACTGCTGAATTTCAGAAACAAGAAGCACGAGAAAACAAAGCCGCACAAGCCCAATATCTGAGAGAGCAAAGCCAATATCACAATTATAATTTCCATTTCACTTTATCATTTTACTATCCGTAATAAGTAATATCTGAAAAGCCTATTCATTTTGTCTGCTTTTTAATTGGAGAATTATACGTTAAGATCAGAAACCATAGGCTTGCTTGCGTACAGCCATATAGTCTTTCTCTGCCAAGAATACAATCTTGGCAAACTCCGTAAAGTCGTAAGTATGGCAGTTTATGTAAACGGGAGCACCTTCACTATGGCAAGGCACACCGGCTTGAATCATCTGCCCGGGAGCATATTCGGCCTTTAAAGAGCTGTTATAAGAATTGCTGTTGAAGGGGTTCAACTGTCCGAGTTCAATCAAATGGTCATTGGCTTTCATCAAGGCGAAATACAGACGGGTATCTTTCAGCGGGTATTCACCTTCGGCACATTTACGTTTTGTCTCACGCACCACAATATCACGCTTGGGAACAACCGTTACCCGTACAATTACGCTGCCCGCTTCTCTTCCGGCATGATATTCCGCCACTTTAGCGCCTGTTACCTGGAAATCGGGATATACGTCTCCGGTGCAAACAATTTCGCGTCCCACGAGCTTCTCGCCCTCTTCCGCCGCCTTCTGATAACTCTTAGCCGCATATTCATCAAACTCTTTCAGTTTCTTTTGATAACGGTCCAAATCATCTTCTTTACGCAAGCTCTCATCCAATGCTTTCTTCTTTGCAGCTACCTCTACAAAAATGGCGGGCACTCGTCCCAAAGGAGCATCGCTACTTGCAGCCGAACCCGAAGCGGCACCACCGCCACATGCCGACAACACAACCAGTCCGCAACACATCGCGGACAAAACCATAACCGTAAACTTTTTCATAATATCAAACTATTTTAAATGAGTAATGTCGTCAACATTTACGGATAGGGATAATTCCTTTGGAGATAGCCGTCATAATCAGGTCCGCCACGTTTCGGGCATCCAGTTTATCCATCAGATGGCGGCGATGCGTGTCAACCGTATTAGTAGAGACACAGAGTTCTTGGGCTATTTCCTGCGTATTCTTACCCTCGGAGATGCGTTTCAGCACATCAAGTTCACGCAAAGTCAGCTCTTCACGCCGCCCTTCGTCCGAACGCTTCATCTGTGCTCGCACATGCTCGGCATAAGGGCAATAGTACGTTTCGCCATCCAGCACACGACGAATGGCTTCGGCTATTTTTGTAGAATCAATGGATTTAAACAGAATACCGTCTACCGAGCACTGTATCAAGTTTTTAATAAACCAAATTTCCTCGTGCATGGTATTCACAATGATACGTGCTTGCGGGTCTTTCTCCCGTATCCGCACAATGATGTCCATTCCTGACATGTCGGGCAACTCCATATCCAACACAAAAAGATTGAAACGTTGAGATGTGATAAGCTGCAAAGCCTCTTGTCCCGACGATGCAGTACATACGTTTTTTATTTCCGGTAACGAACATTCTACTATCCTCTTCAAACCTTGAAGCACCAAATCATGGTCATCTACCAACAAAATGCGTATATCTCTTTCTTTCATCAACCTATCTTTGTGTTCTAAATTATGTTGCAAAGAAATAGCATTTATTAATATGCGGCATCATCAAAAATAGTGATTTTACTCTCCGGTGTAGCGGTTTTCTATTAAATGGACAATGGTATTTCAAGCCTGAACTTTTGGCTCCCGTCCTGAATATTTACAGTAAACAAACCGCCTACGGTCTTAGCGCGTTCTTGGATGGTAGTAAGCCCGATACCCTTTTCCCGCGCCTCACTATCGCAATAGTTTTTACCATTATTTGAGATTTGCAGAGTCAGTATCTTCCGTTTCAATGTGAGGATCATATCTATCTCCGTAGCCTCGGAATGCTTCAGAATATTGGACAATAATTCCTGCATAATACGATACACTTCATAAGACACTTCTTCGGGTACTTGGCTCCACTGTGTTTCTTCATTTTCTTTACTGAATGCGAGTTGTACGGATGCAGGCAGGACAAGCCGTTCTACATAATCCTCTATCGTCTCGGCAAGAGTGGCAAACCGGAATTTAGGCGGCATCAATTCGTGGGAGATACAGCGTACATCGCTACGTACCTGTTCTAGCAAAACCAGGATTTCTTGTTTCGACTCGTCTGTGGGCTGCATACATTGCATATTCATGCCAATGCCAAGCAGATCGTTACATACACCGTCGTGCAAATCTTTGGCAAGGCGCGTACGTTCACGCTCCAAGCCGTCTATATAGCTTTGGGCAAGTTTCAATTCTTCCTCTTTCTTAATACGTTTACGGCGGAAAACATAATAAAGAAAAAAGAGTATCAATATGAAAACCACGACAACGGTTGCCATAATCCAACGCATGGTCTGCGCTTTCTGTTCCAGCTGAGCTTGATTCAAACGGGCTATTTCAAGTTCTTTTTCCCTTGTGTCATATTTCACGGTCAAGTCGGACAATTCCTTGCTGATATGCTCCGAATGCAGGCTGTCACACACCCGATAAGCCATATCATAATAATACATGGAGTTCCCGGGTTCCTGCAGGTCGCGATAGTTACGCGCCATCATCAAATACAGCTTATCTATAGGCAGATGCAATCCGGATCCACGATACTTCAGCAGTTTCTTCTGGATGTTCAGGCTCTCGCGATACCTGCCCTGATCCATATAAATAAGGAACTGTTCTTCCAAAAAGCCGAACACTTCTGTCGACTCTGCAGGTAATTGCGGTATGACGGCTTCCGCTTTTTTCATATATACATCCACTGAATCACGATTACCCAATACCTTAAACATTTCAAGCATCACCGTATAGGCTTTCAGCATATATCTAGGCTTCTTCTGCCGGATGCCTTCTGTCACTACGGCACGCAACATACCTATTCCTTCGTCATGACGTCTTTGCAGAAAATAAATACTGCCACAGGAGTAGTTGGCATATAATATCATATCCAAATCTTGGCTTTTTGCCGCCGCTTCAACAGCACGTTTGCCATAAGCGATTCCCTCATCCAAGCGACTTTGATTGGCATACAGAAGAGCAATACCGCACAAAACCTGCGCCTGCTCGGAATAGTACTCACGTCCTTCAAGCAAGTCCAAAGCCTCGTTATAATAAATAAGCGCGGAGTCCAGTTTTTCTTTCTGACGGTAGACTACTCCAAGATTGGCACTGACCGTTGCCCAAAGAGCTGTATCATTCTGACAAGCCTCCTCACCACGAGCCATCGAAAAATAATGAAACGCTTTATCCAGATTTCCCGAAGAAAAATAAGCATCACCTAAATTGCATAGCAGTGACACGTATAATGGGGATTTTTTGGTCTGCAGAACTTCCAACCCTTTTTCTGCATAATAACGGCAACTATCCACCGAACGATTCGAATAGTATTCGCTCAACTCACTGTAAACAGCAGCAATACTGTCTTTGTTATTCAACTTCCCGGCATTGATAAGTTTCACCTGATATTTTTCTAATTCTGCATCTTGGGCATACAAAAAAGGACTGACAGCAAATACTCCCAAAAGGATAAACAGTGTTCTCATATTACGAATGGATTTTATCATGAAACTAACAATTAATTATAATAAGTTAATACGCATAAGGTAGTTTATATTATTCTGCGCAAATATAAGAAACTCGAAACATACGACACTTCATTTACAAAAAAACATTCTTCCAATTCCAGTTTTATCACCCAAAGAATAGAGAACAGGTACGGACACAGAATGTAAAAAAGAAGCAAAAAAGGCTGAATTCCGTAAGCGAATAATTTTTTATTGTATCTTTGCGCCTAATTATGAGACGAATCGTACTGACATATATATATCTGTCTATTATAGGTATCTTGGGTGCTGTGGCACAGACCCCTTTCAACCGTATGGATCCTACAACGGGCCGCGACCGGTTCGGTAACCAAGTAGACCCCAACACGCTTCCGGATAATCTGGAAGACAGTACCAATACGGAAATCCAAAGTCTCCCCCCAAAACTTTATATGTGGCGTCTGAGTGAAACATTGGGTAACCGCACCATCATCCCCGCCGATACCGCTAACCTCAACTTCCAGAACACTAACCTCGTGGAAGGTATGTACGGACACTATAACTATTTGGGCAATCTGGGTTCCCCCCGTATGTCACGTCTCTTTTTCGAACGCAGGGATGCAGAACCGACAATCTTCATGCAGCCCTTTTCCAGTTTCTTTGTCCGCCCCGATGAGGTGAAGTTTACTAACAGCAATATTCCTTTCACTAATCTGACATACTATAAGGCGGGAAATAAAGTCAACGGTGAGGAGCGTTTCAAATCTTACTTCTCAGTCAATGCCAACAAACGACTGGCATTTGGTTTCAACATAGACTATCTGTACGGACGGGGATATTACCAAAACCAGTCCACCTCGCATTTCAACGCCGGTGTGTTCGCCAGTTATATCGGCAACAAATATCAGATGCAGGCCGTGTACAACAATTTTATCATGAAGATGAACGAAAACGGCGGTATTCAGGACGACCGTTACATTACTCGTCCGGAAGATATGTCGGAAGGGAAAAAGGAATACGAGTCCACCACCATCCCCGTAAAATTGGAACAGACAGCCAACCGCAACAAAGATTTTTACGTATATGCCACACAGCGTTACCGGCTGGGATTTACACGAGAGACAACCGCCATAGAAGATGCAAAATCTCCCCGGATAACGGCAGACAGTGACAGTGTGCCTATGCCCAAAGACACAATCATAACAGAAGAATTTGTTCCTGTCACCAGCTTCATCCATACCATAAAAGTAGAGCGTACGCGCCACCAATTCACATCTGCGCAAGAGACGGAAGGACAATACCCCAACACCTACTTCAATGAAGTCGGTAGCCGGGATTCTACAACAGCTTTCAGTGTAAAGAATGTGTTCGGAATTGCCCTGCTCGAAGGCTTCAATAAATATGCGAAAGCCGGATTGACAGCCTACATATCGCACAAATTCAGCCGTTATGAGTTAATGGATACCTTGTCGCGCACCAACTTTGACGAACAAGAAATTTTCGTTGGCGGTGAAATAGCCAAACGTCAGGGAAAGACATTGCACTATAACGTAAACGGTGAAGTCGGTATCATGGACAAAGCGCTCGGACAGTTCCGTGTTAATGCAGATTTGGATTTGAATTTCCGTCTTTGGAAAGACACCGTAAATTTCTACGCAAGAGGTTACGTGAGCAATACACTGCCCTCTTTCTATATGCGTCATTACCATTCCAATCATTACTACTGGGATCATGACAATATGGATAAGGAGTTCCGTACGCGCGTGGAAGGCGAACTGAACATCAATCGATGGAAAACAAACCTGCGTGCCGGTGTAGAGAATATCAAGAATTATACTTATTTCAATCAGAGCGCAATGCCTGCACAAGAAAGCGGTAATATACAAGTGCTTTCCGCTACCTTGAAACAAGATTTCCGTTTAGGCATCCTGCATCTGGACAACGAGGTGACTTGGCAGAAGTCGAGCAACGAAACCGTATTGCCCCTGCCGCAACTCTCACTATACCACAACCTGTATCTGCTTGCCAAAATAGCCAAGAAAGTACTGACCGTACAAATTGGAGCCGATGTACGCTATTTCACTAAATATAATGCGCCCGCTTATACCCCCGCTATCCAGCAATTCCATCTTCAGGCATCTGATGACCAAGTGGAAATCGGCGGTTATCCGATTGTGAACGTATATGCTAACCTGCACTTGAAACGAACCCGTATTTTTGCTATGATGTACCACGTCAATGCAGGAATGGGACAAGGCAATTATTTCCTTGTACCGCATTATCCTATCAACCCGCGTTTGTTCAAGATAGGCATTTCATGGAACTTCTACGACTAATCCCGTCCTCCATATGAAAAAGACCAAAGTATTGAAGTATATCATCTTAGGAGCAATAGCTGCGCTCGTCGCCACATTCATATTGCCCAAGAGGGAAATCCGCAAAGGGCATCCTCGCGATTATGCTGATATTATAGCAGACGGCACGCTACGTGCGGCTACAGAATACAATTCCATTAGTTTTTACGTAGACGGAGATACGTTGTCCGGCTTCCATTATGAACTGATAGAAGCTTTTGCCCGCGATCACGGCTTGAAGGTCGCCATCACTCCCGAAATGAGCTTTAACGAACGTTTGGAGGGCTTGGCAGAAGGCAAGTATGATGTAATAGCCTACGGCATTTTAGTAACCAGTGAACTCAAAGATTCCTTGCTGCTTACCTCTCCTATTATCTTGAACAGGCAAGTACTGGTTCAGCGCAAAACGGATTCTCCCGATGATTCCCTGTTCATCAAAAGCCAACTCGATTTAGCGGGAAAAACCGTGAATGTAGTAAAAGGTTCCCCCTCCATTCTGCGCATCCGCAATTTAGGAAATGAAATCGGTGATACCATATATATTAATGAAATAGAGAAATATGGCTCCGAGCAGCTTATTGCGCTCGTAGCACATGGAGACATTGATTATGCCGTATGTGATGAAAGCATTGCCCGCACCGCTGCCGACAGCCTGCCACAAATAGATATAAGTACCGCTATCAGCTTTACCCAATTCTACTCATGGGGCGTAAGCAAGCAGTCTCCTGAGCTCTTGGACAGCCTGAATACTTGGTTGGAAAAATTCAAGAATGGGAAAGAGTACAAAAGGATATATAAAAAGTACTATTCCACTTCCCTTAGCCACATCTCCGAAGAGGCATCACTCGGCATTCTCCAATCTCCGCGCGGGCTGATGGAGATACTTCCCACTTTAGGACCGTCCGGCAGGCAAGAACGCTTGAACTGCTGATTAAAGAAACGACGGCAGAAAATCTGCAACCACTTCTTTATGGTTTCCTCATCATAAACATCTTTGAAAGTACGTGCGGCAAGGAAGAAAATCTTAGAAGGGCGGAAACCGCAGCGAAGGAAATAATACAGGAAAAAGTCGTGCAGCTCATACGGACCTACAAGGTCTTCTGTTATCTGCATGATGTTTCCATTTTCGTCTGCCGGTATAAGTTCCGGGCTGATAGGAGTATCTACGATATCCAGCAAGGTAGCCCGCGACGTTTCATCCATATCATTCTCCGCAACCCACTTTACCAAATGCTTCACCAAAGTTTTAGGAATACTTCCGTTTACACCGTACATAGACATATGGTCACCGTTATACGTAGCCCACCCCAAAGCAAGCTCCGAAAGGTCACCCGTACCAATCACCATTCCCCAAGTCTGGTTGGCAATATCCATTAATATCTGCGTACGCTCACGTGCCTGCGAATTCTCGTATACTACATCGTGTACATTTATATCATGGTCTATATCCTTAAAGTGCTGTATACAGGCATCCTTTATGCTAACTTCACGCATTGTCACCCCCAATGATGCCATCAAGTCGACAGCATTGGTATGTGTGCGGTCGGTAGTACCGAATCCGGGCATAGTCACTCCGATAATGCCCTTACGATCCCGCCCCAGCTTATCAAAGGTTTTCACACAAACCAATAATGCCAGCGTAGAGTCCAGTCCGCCGGATATGCCCACCACTGCACTCTTGGCGTTGGTATGCACCAAGCGCTGCGCTAATCCGGACACCTGTATGGAGAATATTTCCTCACAACGCTCATCAAGGACAGTTCCTTGAGGCACAAACGGATGGGGATCAAAAGTACGTGTCAGGTTCAAGTCCTTGGAATTGACATATTCCGTAGAAATACGCACAGGCGCTTCCGGTGCACAATTAGCGCGGCAAGCCGCAAATGTCGTATTCACCCGGCGTTCCGTACGTATATGCTCCACATCAATCTCACTAATTACCACTTGCTCTTCAAAAGAGAAACGCTCACTGCCTGCCAACAACGTACCATTCTCATAAATCAATCCGTTACCGGCAAAAACTACATCTGTAGTAGACTCACCAAAGCCGCAAGAACTGAACACATATCCCGCAATGCAACGGGCAGACTGTTGGCTGATAAGCGAACGCAGATAAGCGTGCTTACCTATCCCTTCATTGTCTGCCGAGAGATTGAATAGAATTTCCGCCCCCTGCAGTGCCAAAGAAGAACTCGGCGGAATGGGAGCCCATAAATCTTCACAAATTTCGATGCCGAAAGTTGTATCCGCAGTCTCAAAAAGCAAGTTCCGCCCCATAGGTACTACCTGGCCGCATAAACGGGCAGTCGTATCCGATACTTCGCAAGCGGAAGTAAACCAACGCTTCTCGTAAAACTCCTTATAATTGGGAAGATATGTTTTAGGAACGACACCCAATATTTTACCTTTCTGTATGACCACCGCAGTATTCAGCAAGACGCCGTTCAGAGGTACGGGCATACCAAGAATAGATATAATATCCATCTGGCGCGTATTGTTCAGAATCTGTATAAGCCCCATCTCAGCCTCTTCAAGCAGAAGCTGTTGGGCAAAAAGGTCTCCGCATGTATATCCTGTGATGCACAACTCAGGAAAGGCTATAATCTGCACGCCTTTTCCGTCGGCAATGATTATCTCTTTTTCAATTTGTCCGGCATTGAACTTGCAATCCGCTACCTTAACACGGGGTACAGCCGCCGCTACTTTGACATATCCGTAATTCATAAGAATCTGATTAAATTAGGGTACAAAAATACGTCTTTAATAAACGATATAAAAAAAAAACCGAAAATCTTTTGGATAAATCAAAGAAGTATCTATCTTTGCAAGAGAATTAAAAATGTAATTGTTACAAGTTTGAATTACAGATGATATGGATGTAATAAAGCGATTGCAAAATCATAATATTAAACCGTCAGTACAGCGCATAGCCATTATGAACTATTTGGTGGAGCATAGGACACATCCCACAGTGGATGAAATCTATACTGCGCTTTCTCCTTCCATTCCCACATTGTCCAAAACAACTGTTTACAACACTCTGAAGTTATTCAGTGAACAGGGTGCTGCACAGATATTGACAATAGATGAGCGGAACACCTGCTATGATGCGGATACTACTCCTCACGCCCATTTCTTATGCAAACGTTGCGGAAGAATATATGATTTGGAATGCAAGGCCAACATCAAGCAAGTAGAAGATATGGATATGAACGGACACGAAGTACAAGAAATCCACTACTATTATAAGGGTATTTGTAAAGACTGTTTAGAAAATGAACATTTAACTAAAATAACGAATAACTAATTCAACAATTAAAATCTGAAGTAAAATGAAAAAATTTAGATGTACTGTCTGCGGTTACGTATATGAAGGAGACGCAGCTCCTGAGAAATGTCCTTTGTGTAAAGCTCCTGCAAGCAAGTTCGTTGAAGTAGAAGAAGCACAGGCAGGTGGTCCGTTGGTTTTTGCTGATGAACACGTTATCGGCGTAGCTAAAGGATGTGACGACGAAATGATTAAAGACCTGAACAATCACTTTATGGGTGAATGTACAGAAGTAGGTATGTATCTTGCAATGAGCCGCCAGGCAGACCGTGAAGGTTATCCTGAAGTAGCTGAAGCTTTCAAGCGTTATGCATGGGAAGAAGCAGAACACGCTTCTAAGTTTGCAGAATTGCTGGGTGACTGCGTATGGGATACCAAAACTAACCTCGAAAAGAGAATGAACGCTGAATCAGGTGCTTGCGAAGACAAGAAACGCATCGCTACTCGTGCAAAAGCATTGAACTTGGATGCTATCCATGATACAGTTCACGAAATGGCTAAAGACGAAGCTCGTCATGGTAAAGGTTTCGAAGGTTTGTACAACCGTTACTTCAAGAAGTAATCCTGAAACAAGATATAGACATTAAAAAAGGGCTTGCTGATTTTTGCAAGCCCTTTTTTATTCCCCGAAAGAGAATTAGAAGCGTAACCCCAGTGTCAGCAACACTTGGCTACGGGTATTCTTAACTTTCGTAGCTTCGGGAGAACCAATCACTAACTGGTCTCCATCCATATAAGCATTAATGAACGGATGGAAATCCTCCTTGTAAGAAGAGAACTTATAAGCCAAATCCGCATAGAACATGGAACCGCGATAACCGATACCTAACGTATAATTGCTCAATGCTTTCGTATTGGCAAAGTCCGTATCGGTCTGGATAGAATTATAAGGCAAATCTTTATAGGCATCATTATTAAAGATAGCAGACGTATAATTATATCCTGCACGCAAAGCAAACTGAGGTATCACCTTATATTCCGCTCCCAAGCGAATGGTGCTCACCCCCTTCATCATAGGAGTAGTACTGTTTTCATATTCAAAAGTTTCAGAGTAACCTTCCTGATCTTTAAACTTCATAGAAGAGTAGTCCTGATATTCATACTCTGCACCCAATGCCAAGGCAGTACCGATAGTATATCCTAAACTCACATTATAAGTCCATGGCGTCTGAAGCCGGAACTGGCGTACCATGTCCCCTTTCATAATGTCGTAAGTATCTACATTGTATTGACCGATTACACCGCTCCCAATGCCCGATTCATTGGTTATATCCAAATCATTCAGCACATCCGACTCCAAGCGGGCATTTGTCTTATAGTCCAGATTATAGTAAGTAGGCGTATGGATAGCCAAGCCGATTCTCAAAGGAGAATACTCAAAAGGACGTACAATGGCTCCAAATTTCACATCAAATCCGGACCCATGTATCTTATTCCAACTCTGCAAGTTATACCCCTGGCCATTTCCGTAATCCTCATCATAAAAAGTATATTTACTATAATCTATGGCATAGGCTCCTATAGTCATTCCCAAATATACCCGGTCGTTGATATTGAATGAAATGTTGAAATCATACTGATCGATGCCTCCACGCTCTTCCGACCTGAAATTACCATTTCCTCCCCAAAACATACCTCCATATTCTTCGGGAGTGCGATACACCAAATTACCATCCAGATTCTTCACTTGAGTGCCATTTACTATATAAGGAACATAGCCGGAAGGAACACTGCCCTGACCGTCGTGTGCGATAAGATCGGTTATCAGATAACTGTCATATCCCAATGCAGACAACCACCCCACTTCAGGATCGGTATAGATATCACCCGACCAATCCTTTATACCTCCGGCCTGCGCAGCCATATAATCCGTCTGCGTATAATCTCCCAAATTACCGCTCATTGACATATTCTTATAAAAAGATTTTGCCTTATGGTAATTAAAACCGAAATTCACATAACGCAGAGCCGTAGCATTACCTATCTTTGAAGAGAGTACAAAACCTACATTATCAAATGAAGCCCTCGTTTTATCAGAATTCATCTTATATCCCATATAGTTACTCTCCGTACCATATGCAGACAAGCCGAACGACACCATCGCATCATTACTGCGATAAATACCTATACCTGCCGGATTCGTGCCGATGGTAGAAATATCACCGCCCAGCGCTCCCATAGCACCGCCCATACCTACAAAGCGTGCCGTACCGTTTAAATCTTTATTTGTTATCTTGGCAGCATCGTACACAGTCTGTGCACTCATTGGAACTGCTGCCGCCAGCAGCCCCAATGTAGCTAAAGTTATTATTTTCTTCATATCCTACTAATCTTTTTCTATTTAATACTATACCTACCTTCTTCTTGAGGAACCGCCGCCACCGCCGGACGAACGGGTAGAACCACCGCCACCACCGCTGGAATAGCTGCGTGAACTGCTACTGCCACCCGAAGAATAACTACGGGTAGAAGAATTACCTTGTACAGGCGTATAAGAACGGCGGCTACCGCTTTCGGTGGAATAACTGCGAGTTGGCGATGTAGAACTTCCACGATTATATGTGGAGGAGCTTCCTGTAGTTGAGCGTCTTGCGCCTGTAGCATTTACACTACTGCTTCTGCGCGATCCGTTTGTTGAGGTAGACGAACCTACACGCGTACTGCTTGGACGGGTATACGTGCTGCGTCTTGTAGAAGAAGCATCCGTACGGGTAGTTACCCCACTACGAGTTCCCGATGAACGCGTACCCACTACACGTCTGGTTGTTGTACCGTTTTGTCCGCTTCTTCTATAAGATGAAGTTCCCGAAGAACGAACTGAAGAAGTTGAACCGCCACGGGTAACACTTGAACCTGACCTGCGAACCGAAGAAGAGGGACTCCTATAACTGCTTGTTCCCGAAGAACGGCGATAAGTGTACGTGTTGCGAGGCCAATATCCTCCACCCCAATGTCCGCCACCGGGATAATATCCGGGATGATAATGATGGTGATGTCCCCACCAGCCGCCATACCAGCCGCCCCAACCTACACTCCAGCCAAAGCCCCAACTCGGACCATACCAACTGTTCCAACCCCAACCATAATAAGGATAGCCGCCCCATCCATAAGAATTATAACGCCAATCCCACCATAAGCGGTTGGAAAATGTAGGGAATGCATAAGCGTACAATCCATCCGTATATACGTTCCAATCCCATGAGTTCAAGCCATAGACCACATCCCAATAAAGCGGGCTGCTGATGCTGATGGCATAGCGAGGATTGCGGAAGCGGATAATGCGCGTGGCATATTCATAATCATCTTCCGAACCGTCAAAGCCATTCACCCATTCCCCGTCCAGACCATCATATTCTTTTTCGTCCACATAGAGCGTATCATTCTCTTGCGAAAACTCATAGTCCTTGGAGTCATATCGACGGTTGTACTCATCCACATCACGGATATTTCCTTTACGGTCTTTCACTACAATAGTCGTATTGCCCGGCGACGCATAAACCGTAGTCGGCGCATTCGTCTTTACTACAACAGCATCTGTTGCCGGAGTTTTTTTCTTCTCCGCCTTCTCCTCTTTCTTCTTTGAAGGCACGTAGTAAAGGTCGTCATTTACACTTTGAGCGGAGAGTGTCCACGGAAGACACAATGCAAAAAGCGATAAAAAAACAATCTTTTTCATATTCGTTTGGTTTATGGGTTTACAATTCTATACTTTCTCACGTCACAAAGATAATGCCGGGATTTGCCCTGTACAGAAGATTTTCCCCAAAGATTTATAGGGATTTCCCTAAATGCATCTTATCTTTGTACTCAAAACAAATATACGATGAAATATTTAGAATTTATATTCCATACCACTCCCTGCACCGAAACGACCAACGACGTTTTATCAGCGGTATTAGGCGAAGTAGGTTTCGAAAGTTTTGTAGAGCAGGCCGACGGTATCGCCGCATACATCCAAAAGGATTTATACAATGAGGATTCTCTCAAAGAAGCCCTCGCCGATTTTCCCCTGCCCGATACGCAAGTGAAATATACTTATCAGGAAGCCGAAGACAAAGACTGGAACGAGGAATGGGAAAAGAATTTCTTCCAGCCCATCATCATTGGCGACCGTTGTGTCATCCACAGTACATTTCATCATGATGTCCCGCAGGCTGAATATGACATCGTCATCAACCCTCAAATGGCATTCGGCACAGGACACCACGAAACCACCAGCCTCATCATCGGCGAGCTGTTGGACAACGACCTGCAAGGCAAGTCCTTACTCGATATGGGTTGTGGAACATCCATTCTTGCCATATTGGCGCGTATGCGTGGCGCTGCTCCCTGCACCGCTATAGACATAGACGAATGGTGTGTACGCAATTCACTTGAGAATATAGAATTAAATGATGTAGATCTTATTTCCGTTTTTCAGGGAGATGCCTCCACACTGGAAGGCAAAGGACCTTTTGATGTAGTCATCGCCAATATCAACCGCAATATCTTACTGAACGACATGAAGCAATATGTACGTTGTATGCGTCCCGGCTCACAACTATATATGAGTGGCTTTTATGTAGATGACATTCCCGTGATACAAGCGGAAGCTGAACGTAACGGACTACGATTTGTGCATCATCAGGAAAAGAACCGTTGGGCAGCGGTTAAGTTTGTATTGTAAATACAAACTCAATGATTAGCAACCTGAGATTATAGCCATTCTACATGCTTCTGCATACAAAAATAGCCGGAATCATCCCTCAAGAACGATTTCGGCTATCTTTCATAAATACACTATTACATTCAGCCAACTATTCCCTCTTTCATCTTCGACACAATATACCGTACATCATCTTCAGTCACCATCGGTCCACTTGGCAAACATAAGCCTTGCTTGAACAAGCGTTCACTAACACCATTTGTATAGGCAGGATTATCCTTATACACAGGCTGTTTATGCATAGGCTTCCAAAGCGGACGGCTCTCAATACCCGCCATATCAAGCCACACACGCATGGCTTCCACATTGAGATTAGGCTCACAACCCGTATGTGTCGAAGAAGCCTCATGCGTCACACCCGCAGCGCCACCGACAGCACCCTGCACCTTCTCATCATAAGCACGTTCCTCACCTGCCACATGCAGGTCTTCAGCTAGCAATACCGTATTCAACCAATAATTACTGTCATAATCCGCGGAGGGATTCGTATGCAGCATAATCCCCCGCACATCCTTCAGCAAATCCTGATAAAGCGAGCAAATCATCTTATGATGCTTTATATGGGCATCAGCCACAGTCATCTGACCACGGCCGATACCCGCACAGATATTACTCATACGATAGTTATAGCCGATACGCTCGTGCTGATAATAGGGATATGCCTCACGTGCCTGCGTGGCATAGAACATGATTTCTTGCTTGGACTCAGCATCAGGGCAGATCAATGCGCCCCCACCGGAAGTGGTAATCATCTTGTTACCATTGAAAGACAGTACGCCATATTTACCAAATGTACCGCAAATCCGGCCCTTATACCGGCTGCCAAAGCCTTCGGCAGCATCCTCTATAACAGGAATATCATACTTGGCGGCAACAGCCATAATTTCATCCAATCGGGCAGGCATACCGTACAGATAAACCGGAACAATAGCTTTCGGCTTCTTACCTGTCTTGGCAATACGGTCCGCGATGGCCATATCAAGCAGGTGTGGGTCCATATTCCATGTATCCTCCTCAGAGTCTACAAATACAGGAGTAGCACCCAGATAAGTCACAGGATGGGATGAAGCGCAGAATGTAAAGCTCTGTACCATCACCTCGTCACCGGCACCTACACCGCATGCCAAAAGTGACAAGTGTACTGCAGCCGTACCGGAGGACAAAGCCACCACGTGCTTATTCCCACCTACAAAAAACTCCAAATCCTGTTCAAAGCCGTTTACGTTCGGACCGAGTGGAACCACCCAGTTCGTATCGAAAGCTTCGCGTATGAAGTCCTGCTCCTTGCCGCTCATGTGAGCCAGGCAAAGATAAATTCGTTTGTTCATAGAATATATGTGATTTATAAAACTATAGCAACTAAAAAACTGTATTTAATCAGGCAGTTATTAAGAAAACTCTACAAGATAAGGTTTTCCAAACTATGAAAATTAGCAATCTCATATTGAGACTTCATCTTATCAGAAACAGACAACTGCTTATGAATATTCTGTCCGTCATCCAACAAACATATTGTTGTCCACCCCAGCTGATTGGGGGCTATAAAATCTTTCAGAACATTATCGCCTATATAATAATAATCTGCATCCCCATATTTATTCATGAAAAAAAAGAAAGCCTCTGTGGAAGGTTTAGAATAACCGAAATTTTCTGATATGATACAGTTTTCCCAAGATATATATTTGTCAAGTTTCAATGCCTTTATTTTATTAGACTGAGTAACACTCCTGCCATCTGTTATAATTCCTAGGATAATATTTGCTTCATACATTCGCTTTAAAGTGCTCTCAACATTATCTGAAAAAAATATTGTTGGAAAATGTTCCCGGTATGTCTTTAAATATATTTCCAATGGAATTTCTAATTCATATTTGTCATTTACACAGAGAAATACATTTTGTTTTTGCCCATAACAAGAGAGCATATACTCATACACACCTATTTTCCCATATGATTCTCCAATCCACGAGGCAATCTCCATATAAGCAGATTTTAAAAAATCAATCTCCTTATAAAGAGTATCATCCAAATCAAATACGACTACTCTCTTTCTCATAAACAATAACCTCTGAATCGTAGCGTAACATCAAAGTATTATCTAACCATTTATCAAAATATCGAATCTCTTTATCCAAGAAATATTCTTGAATTAAATATTGAGGATAATCAGCTTTGGCATAATAGGATAATGGATATCCACCGCCAAACCGAGGATTGATTTCAATACCAACCACATCATTATCACTTTCTCTATAAAACAGTTGAATACAAATACATCCGATAACTCCCGGCAAATAATTCATCCTCTCCCTTAAATAAGTGACCAAAAAGTTCTTTCTAGTATATCCTTTGTTGATTTCTCCTGCACGTATTTCAATTCTTTCTCTAGGAACAATAGACTTGACATAATGGTCCCGACCATAATACATATCCACTGTAAATTCTTTGTATTCAATCTTATCAATATACTCCATGAATATCAATTTAGGATGATGCATTATCTCCGGGGTTAGCTCATCGGGACTCCTCACCACAAATAGGTCTTTAGATAACGAACCATCATAAGGTTTCGCAAATAATGGAAAAATTGGATGAAACTTATCAATTGGTTTAGGAACACGAATACCCAATTTCTGCAGAAAGTCTCCGGTATTGCGTTTATCCCTGCAAAGTTGAATAAAAGATATATCAGAGACGATAACAGAGATATGTCTATCACTAAATTTATCTTTATTTTCAGATAAGACAAGCAACTCTGTATCAATAGTCGGTATCACCATTCCAATATGATTATCAATACAGATTGACAATAGAGTATCTACATATTCCGGTTCTGTCACTCTAGGAACTTTAAAACATTTATCAGATATGATTCCGGCTGGTGCTAAAAACGGATTCATATCTGTAGTATATACCATAGCATCAATATTACAAGCCGTTAAGGCTTTTTTAAATAACTCTACAAGTACAACACGTTTTCCTGCGGAAGTAATCAATATATTTTTCATTCACTCAATTGTTACCGGTAAAATATTCCATTGTTGCCGAAGTCTCAGAGCTGATACCCTCCCTTACAAACACTTTCTTTATCGTTAAAAGGATGATTTTCAAATCAAGTAGGAATGAGCAATGGTCAACATACCAAACATCCAATTCAAACTTTTTTGTCCAACTAATAGCATTACGCCCGTTCACCTGTGCCCAGCCTGTAATACCCGGACGAACTTCATGCCTACGCGCTTGTTCTTTATCATACAAAGGAAGATATTGGGGAAGCAAAGGGCGAGGACCTATTAAAGCCATATCGCCTTTCAGTACGTTTATTAATTGCGGTAATTCATCCATAGAAGTAGAACGGAGAAACTTACCTACATTTGTCAAACGTTTCTCGTCCGGTAATAAATCACCGTTCACATCACATTCATCAGTCATCGTTTTAAACTTGATAACTTTAAATATCTTACCTTTTTTCCCCGGACGTTGCTGCATAAAGAAAACTCCTGCTCCCTTATTAGCAAAATACAACCAAATGATTAAAAGTAACAGTATCGGCCAAATGATTGCCAACACACAGAATACAATTAGGAAATCCAATATGCGTTTCAGAAAATGAGAATACATAACTACTCAAAATGTTTCATTATTATCCGGTAACTATTTTGTACCGTATAGTTAGCACACAAATAAGAATAACCTTTCTTACCCATAATTTTCATCAAATTCTTATCCGATGCCAATTTATCAACCATCCTCCTAAATTCATTCAAGTTTCCGCTTTCAGTACACATCCCATAACCGTTGACTTCTGCTATGCGTCCAATATCCGTATTCAAATCTGTTGCAAACAATACCGGCATCTTGTGTTCAAGGTAAGAAAGCAAACGGGAAGGATAATTAGGAATTGTAAAACGTCTGTCTAAAAATATCAAACCCACATCGCACACTTTCACTAAGTCGTCATATTTCTTTTTGGGAAGAGAAGATATCAAACAAGAATTGCGAGGAGAATTGATTTCAAAAAACTGTTTTATCCGGTCATACTCAGTACCATTACCCACTATGACAAAATAAGTATCAGTCCTTGTCTCATTAGCGGCAATTACATCCATCAGAAAACCGATTCCTTGCGGACGCCCTAAATTACCACCATAGATAAACAAAAGTTTATCCGAGGGAATATTTAATTTATCAAGCAATGCTTTTCTATTTATCCGACACTCATTATCACCTTTCAATTCTATACTATTAGGACAAATTTCCACCTTGTCCGCATTTACCGAAGGATTGTGCTTCAATACATAATCCACATTTGCAGGAGACATACAACCTATATAATCTGACAACTGATATAATTGTTCCTCTTTTCTACGAAACAGTTTGTAAAACAAGCTTTTCTTAGAAAACATACCCAAGTCAACTGCATTCTGAGGAAATATATCTTTCAATAGCAGATAGGTTTTCGCTCCACACCGTGTTTTCAAAGAAGTTATTACTTTATTGAAAGTAATCGGAGGAGTGGAATATAATATCAAATCAAATTTTACATCTTTCCAATATTTGTGTATCGCCCGTTGATATTGATACTCCAACAACAATGTTCCGACACCTTTCTCTATCAGATTTGTCTTTTGAATATTCAGAGTTTTAACTTTCAATATCTCAGCACCACAGTTTTTTTCCAATGCAGTCGGTTGATGAAGGCGTCTTTCGGCAGGGACTGCAATATACAAAGAATGTCCGTTACGAATAAATTCGCGCATCAAGTCTGTGTAAATGCCCCGTTCTGAAATATCAGAAATATAGCCCAATGTCAAAAATAAAATATTCATCCTAATCGAATCAATATTTTCTCCAAATCATCTTATTCACCACCCCTGTATAACTCTGTATCAGTTTCACCACCTTAGTTGATACATTCTCATCACAGTAAGTCGGAACCGGAATACCATAATCTCCGCCAGCATTCATTTCAACGGCAGTATCCACAGCCTGTAACAGCGATCTCTCATCAATACCCGCCAAAACAAAGACACCCTTATCCAAAGCCTCGGGACGCTCTGTACTAGTACGGATACATACCGCCGGGAAAGAATGCCCCACAGAAGTAAAGAAAGAGCTTTCCTCAGGAAGGGTACCGCTATCACTCACCACAGCATACGCGTTCATCTGCAAACAGTTATAATCATGGAAACCCAGAGGTTCGTGCTGCACCACACGGCTGTCAAGTTCAAAGCCGCTTGCATCCAGCCGCTTCCGGCTGCGGGGATGACAACTGTAGAGAACAGGCATGTCATACTTCCCTGCCATGGCGTTAACGGCATTAAACAACGAAAGAAAATTCTTTTCCGTATCAATATTCTCCTCCCTATGGGCAGACAGGAGAATATATCTGCCTTTTTGAAGTCCCAACCGATGATGGATATCCGAAGATTCGATTGCCGCCAAGTTTTCATGTAACACCTCAGCCATCGGAGAGCCTGTTACATAAGTACGTTCCTTTGCCACCCCCGAAGCGTTCAGGTATCTCCTTGCATGTTCAGAATAACAGAGGTTCACATCGGAAATTATATCCACAATACGACGGTTCGTTTCTTCCGGCAGGCATTCATCGAAGCATCGGTTGCCTGCCTCCATATGAAAAATCGGAATATGAAGCCGCTTGGCACCTATTACGCTGAGACAGGAATTGGTATCGCCCAACACCAGCACAGCATCCGGCTGCGTATGTACCATCAGCTTATAACCCGCATTGATGATATTGCCCATCGTAGCCCCCAAGTCATCGCCCACAGCATCCATGTACACATCAGGCTCCTGTAACTGAAGGTCACGGAAGAAAATGCCGTTCAAATTATAGTCATAGTTCTGACCCGTATGGGCCAAAAGACAGTCAAAATACTTCCGGCATTTATTGATGACCGCAGCCAGACGGATGATCTCGGGACGGGTACCCACAATAATCAAAAGTTTCAGGCGTCCGTTTTCCCGAAACTTGATATTAGAATAATCTGTTTTCACTTCCATTGTTTAAACTTTTTCAAAATACGTATCGGGCTTACGGGAATCAAAACATTCATTGCACCACATGACGGTCACCAAATTCTCCCTCTCGCTCAGGTTAATGATGTTATGCGTATAGCCTGGAATCATCTCCACGGCTTCCATCCTGTCACCGCTGACCTCAAACTCTATGATTTCTTCACTGCCTATCTTACGGAGTTGAATCAGACCGTGACCGCTCACCACTACAAATTTCTCGTTCTTGGTATGGTGCCAGTGTTGACCTTTGGTGATACCGGGCTTGGAGATATTCACAGAAAACTGCCCCCTGTCAGACGTGCGGATGATTTCAGTAAAACTCCCGCGTTCGTCCACATTCATCTTCAAGGGATAGATAAACTTCTCTTCCGGCAGATATGACAAATAAGTGGAATAAAGTTTTTTTGTAAATGCATCTCCCAAATCAGGTACGCTCAAATCGGTGTGCATATCCTTAAAACCGGTTATAAGCTCCACAATGCCGCCAAGAGTGATGGTATGCATCACCGGCACTTCGCAATAATCTCCTGTACGGTGTTCCTCCCCGTTCAATGCCGCAACCAATTCATCAACCACATCATCCACATACACCAGATTCATTACCACATCAGGGTCGTTCACCAGAATGGGCAAATCACGGGCTATGTTATAACAGAAGGTAGCCACAGCACTGTTATAGTTGGGACGACACCACTTACCGAATACATTCGGAAAACGGTATACTAAAACTTTTGCCCCGGTCTCCCGGCCGTAATCAAACAGCAACTGTTCCCCGGCACGTTTGGACTCGCCATATGGATTGTCCAAAGCCGCCTGTACAGAGGAAGAAATCATGACCGGACAAGTATTGTTATGTTTCTTCAATGCACTCAGCAGTGTGGAAGCGAAACCAAAGTTACCTTCCATAAATTCCGTACGGTCTTTAGGACGGTTCACACCTGCCAGATTAAAGACAAAATCAGCCTGCCTGCAATAAGAATCAAGGTCGGAAAGGTCGCTATCAAGGTCATACTCAAAAACGGTCAGAGATTTCCCGGATAGCGCATGTTCCTTTGCCTTCCCACTACCGATATTATGCAGTTGGGATACAAGATTTCGGCCGACAAACCCTTTGGCGCCGGTTACTAGAATATTCATAATAAAAATTGGGAAAGTTATTTATTCACTTTTGATTTCCGAACTCTTCGCTTTTTCCTCCAGTCCAAGGTCCTCGCGAATGAAGCGCAACTTCAATAACAGTTTCTTCATGCCTTCCACATCCAGACGGGCGGTATTGTGAGAATGGTAGTCTTCTATCCGGGCAATGTTTTCGTTGCCCTCCGTAAAGAATTTGTCATAATTCAAATCCCGGGTATCGCAAGGAATGCGATAATAGTCACCCATGTCAATGGCCTTTGCCATTTCTTCACGCGTAACCAAAGTCTCATACAGTTTTTCACCATGACGGGTACCTATGGTTTTCACTTCCGTTCTGCCATAGGCAGGATTTATCTGTGCATATGTTTCCTTCAAGGCTCGGGCAAGGACATCCAAAGTAGCTGCAGGAGCTTTCTGAACGAACAGGTCACCGTTATGCCCGTGCTCAAACGCATAAATAACCAAATCCACGGCATCATCCAAAGTCATCATAAAACGGGTCATATTAGGATCCGTTATCGTAATGGACCTGCCGTTTTTTATCTGTTCTACCCAAAGAGGAATAACAGAACCACGGCTTGCCATGACATTCCCATAACGGGTACAGCAGATAGTGGTTTGTGCGCCATCGCCCAAAGCACGCCCCTTGGCTATTGCAACCTTTTCCATCATAGCCTTACTGATACCCATCGCATTGATGGGATAAGCCGCCTTGTCAGTGGAAAGCACCACCACATTCTTGACCCCGTGGGCTATGGCGGATTCCAGCACATTGTCCGTACCGACAACATTGGTCTGTACAGCCTGCAACGGAAAAAATTCACAACTCGGTACTTGCTTCAATGCTGCCGCACTGAACACATAGTCCACTCCCATCATCGCACCGTCCACACTCTGGCGGTCACGCACATTACCGATATAGAACTTTACTTTCGGATTCTGCAGGTGATGACGCATGTCATCCTGCTTTTTCTCATCGCGACTGAAAATACGGATTTCCTTTATATCGGAATCGAGAAAACGACGTAGAACAGCATTACCGAAAGAGCCTGTACCACCAGTTATAAGGAGGACTTTGTCTTTAAAAATTGACATATATTTTAATCTTTATATATTATTATTAATTTCATTATCATACATTAATATCAATTATCATCAAATCAAGGTCGTGCTTATTAGTTGCCACAGGTTGAAAATAAAGCTTGCTTGTTGAATTAAGCCCGTAAGGAAAACGAATTACGCCAAACTGAAATAGATATGGCCATATATCTTTTTTTTCTTTATAGATATCCTTAAAACCAGTTATAACAGATCCAACATAAAGATGAGAATACATATCTTTAATACCTTCCCCCCTCTTACGGCTAATCAACAAATTTAAAATACTATTATTACGCCCATCGGGCTCTACAGTGGTAGAAAAAGCAAACTTATCACCTATTTGACAACCATATATACAAGAGCCATTAATCTGACAAATAGTCTCCATTGAAAAATCTTCTTTCATCAAGTATATATAATTTGGTGAAAATGGGGCATCAGTAGCATACAACAGCCCTTCATTTACAGGAAAAATTACACATCCTCTATACTTTTGATTATTACAAAGTACTCGTTCAACTTTTTTGAAATTATTCGTAATTTTCCATATTGCAGAAGCCTCATCAAAATCTCCCGTAAACGCCCATAGGCAGTCGCGATATGGATCTGCTACAATATTATGAACATGATTGATTTCTCCTGACTTAAAAGTATGAACTATATCCCATTTATCAATTTCAGTTCTTTTATAAATATGAACAGGTTCCTTGTCTATATTATCCCTATATCCTCCAAAACAAATACAATCATCAAACCCTTTTATACTTTTTACATTTGTAAAAATCAAAGGACGTATTCCATTCCCAATATAATATCCTTTCGACAGTTTTTTTTTCAAAAAATCATACTCATAAATATGATTACCAACATTCAATAAGACACGTTTATCATCAATCGTTTCTGCAACACGAACGCCCAATCTAAAAAGGCGAAAAAAGAGATTAATTCTTCCAATATATCTTTCTTTCTTACTCCTTATTATTTCATATCTTGTAACAATTTCTCCATCTCTTATAACTATTAGTTTACCGTATTGGTAACATATTAAATCGCCAGAAGTAAGAAAACATAATGGAGTTATATTATTTTTTACTATATGATTCATCGTTTTACGTGAAGTAGCCAAAATAACTTTCCAGAAAAATAATACAAATAAGCCGCTAAATCCTTCAATCTTAAAAGAATTCTATATTTCGGAACAATTATACAAGGATAATTAGTAACTAACGAACCAAATTTTTTCTTATAACTTCGATTACCTACCATATCAAATTCCGTACAACCGCGTTCTCTCCAATAACGTATAGCTGTATAAATCATATACTCATTAGGCCTGTAATGTTGATATTCTCTTAAACTAGCTCCGCCCCAAAAGAACATTTTCCTATTAAAACCTGGAAAGATTGACGTTGCAATGCTTTTTCCTTCTGGATCAAGCACTCTCAAACAATAGACATTATTAACTTTCGATAGATGTTTCAGCAAGCATTTAACCTTATCAACTGTATATGTCGGAACTAAGTTCTGCTTTGCAAAAACATCTATCAATTGTTCATAGAACTCCTCCGCAAATGCATCATCAGGAATAGCTTCTTTTATACGCGCCCCCCTCCTCTCAAATTGTTTAATAAAATTCCTACAATCATTTTTCATTCTTTTGTATTGCATTGCATCATCCACTTCTATTCCTAACTCTAAAGTTTCAACCATTCTTATAGACGCATTGATATTTTTTATTAATTCCAATTCCTCTTTATCAAAATCCCTGTCACAAATTTGTAAGTATATACAAGAGGTCTCTTTCATAACAAAAGGTATAAGTTCTTGCAGGATTTTAGTTTTTTTAGAGGAATCAACTACATCTAATCCCATGTAAGGAGTGCTCCAGCCAGCAAATGGACTTCCTACGATTTTTAATCCAAACTTCCTAACAACTAATGCTGAAAAAAAACCTATAAATTCCCCATCTTTAGAAATCTCCAAAATATATGGTTTAGCTTTAGAATCTTCAGCTATAAAATCTATCCACTCTTTTGTAGTAAATATAGATTTATTAGGGAAATTGTTAAATACCCCCCTGTTAATTTCACTTAAGTCCCTTTTAACAAACGTATAAATCATAATTATGAGAAATATGCTACTCAGTTAATAATCAATTTACTATAAGAATGCGTTTCTCTCTTCTCTATTGGTGGCAAAGTCATATAATCCCCATATAGATTTTGCAGATATCTATTATAGTCTCTTGGAATTAATACATTTAATCCTTCAAACTCTGCTTGATATGGCGGCACAAAGCATTTTGTTTCTAACATTTCTCCTAAATATAGCTTACGACCAACTGCAACAGTAGAATATTTCGAGCTTTTTCTACTTGAAATAATTCTATCACACAAATTTGACCATATACGAATAGGCACAACTGTGAAAAGTAAACCTATCAGATTAACTATCCAATAGATAATAATAGTTCCAATCTTATTATGCATTAATCTTTTAAAATCTGAATCTTTGGCTCTAAATGCTTTTACAGAGAATAGTATACCTCTGAATATAATTGCTAAATAGTGCTTAAAATACCTAGCTAATACATTGTTGGGAACATCATCAATGGGAAATATATCAATATGTATACCAGAATCTTCGATAGAATTTACATATCTAACTACAGTACTTTTTTTTACGACTTGTACAAAATAATTACTTTTCTTTGAATGCGGACCAATTATATAATAATCCTCTCCCATAGCTTCTTCAAATATAGATATAAATATATTATAGTCCTTTCTAAACATTAGCAGATCAATATCATCATCCCAAGGAATAAATCCATGGTGTCTTATTGCCCCTAAAGCACTACCACCTGCCAACATACAAAGTAAGTTGTTTTTTTTGCAAACAGTATCTATATCTTTATATATGGACAAAAGACATTCTTTCATCCGTTTATTATCTTCTTCTGATGGTTCATAAAAAGCATTACCAGGTAATGCCTTATTTATATAATTTATCAATTTCATATAATTACAAATTACTTAATACGTTAATCGTCTGACTAATTCCATCCTCAATAGAATATAACGGTTTCCAACCTAATTGTTCTATTTTCGAAGGATTAAGTACCGCCTTTGTAACGGAAGAATATCCCTTTGATTCTATATCTGTTGCTGTTTGTATTATAACCTTTTGGCCTGCTACTTTTGCTATTCTATTTGCTAATTCAGATATTGTAATAACACTATCTCTATTAGCTACATTATACGCATTACCCGATTTTCCATATAGTAATATTGTAAAAATTGCGGTAGCACAATCTGCAATATAACAATAAGAACGTAATTGCATCCCCTTACTTTTCATTATTATATCTTCATGCCGTAAAGCATTATTTATAAATTGAGATACCGCTCTATCATCATTTTCCATCATCGTATGACCATAAATATGACATGGTCTTGCTATAACAACTTCTATATTTTTTTGCTCTTGGTATGCTATACACATTGTTTCTGCCGCCCGTTTACTAATGGGGTAACAAGAGCGTATAAGTAATGGATCTATTGGACCACTATACGACTCAATAAAATCATTACCATCACTCTCTCCATATACTTCACCAGAAGAGATATAAAGTACTTTAGCATGAGAAATCTCAGCTAAATTCAACATATTAACTACTCCCTCAATATTAGCCTTCATTGTATCAATAGGATTAGATATATACTTTGCAGGAGAAGCACTACTTGCCCCATGAATAATGTAGTCTATGGGAATTTCTACAGAAATCGGAATTGCAACATCATGTTGAATATAATAAAATAAAGAATTATTCCAATATATAGAAAAACGTTTCATAGCCATTGTTTTATTCCTATTCATTGCAATAATTCTTATATTTGCATCACTATACAGATTTAAATACATCAATATATCAACGATATAAGAACATATTAGCCCTGTTGCTCCAGTAATCAGTATAGACTTATTTTTCAACTCTGTAAAAGGAAGTTTTTCAGCAACCTTTTTTAGTTCTTCATTCAAATAATTATTCATGTTTGATATTATTTTAGACCCTCTTCTTTTCTATAATTTAACAGAGAAGTGAAAATTTCAATATCATCAAGCGTTGTTATCTTTAAATTTCGTTCTGATCCTTTGGAAAAATACACTTTTTCTCCTAAACGACACATTAAATCACAGGATGCTACAGTATCATTTATGCCACGCAATTCAGCTTCCTTGTGTGCCCACATTAATTTCTCTAAAGTATATGTATGTGGAGTTTGTGTTCTTAATAACTGATCACGTGGAATATTTATAACAGATGAGATTCTGTCTTCGGATTTAAACACGACTTCTACACATGGAACAACAGCTACTGCACTCCCATATTCTTTTTGTTTTGCCAGACTATCTGAAATAATCTCTTGACTAACCATTGGCCTATTTCCATCGTGTACCATGACCACATCATTAGGAGAACAGTACTTATATATTTCTTGTAATCCATTTTTTATTGATTCTTGCCCACTATTTCCACCTGAGACAACCCATTTCAATTTTGTTATATTATATTGTCTTGCATATGCCCATATAATATCAATCCATTTTTCCAATCCAACCACAATTATAGCATCAATACTAGGATGACATTGGAATGCTTCTAATGTATATATTAAGATAGGTTTATTTTTTATGTGAATAAATTGTTTAGGAATGTCTTGATGCATCCGCGTACCAGTCCCTCCAGCTGTCAATAATACAATATTCATATTTCAATATTTATACATTTATTTTCCTTCTAATGAGCTTCTCAATGCCTTTATATAAGCTTTACCCCACTTTAAATCCGGTTCAATATAATTTCCTTCAGCCCATTCATTCCAAGATTTTAAGAATATTATTTTATTCTCCTCTTTTTTATTTTTAATTCTTTCTAGAATCATATCTATATGTTTCTTAAATAATTCAGGAGTGGAATTATCATAAATGTAAGCTCCAGGTCCCCTTCTTGGGGAATTATCCCAACACGGAATTATATTAGGAAAAATGTTTTCCCGCTCATATAATGACGAGTCTATTTTCAAAATCGCATTCTTATATGCAATTCGGTTTAATGGATATCCTAATAAACGTGAAACATTTCTTGTGATTTTCCGGTAATATCTATTTAATATATTCCCTTCAATATTCCAAGATGAATATAATCTACACAATGAAATCGCGTCATACTTTTTTATTTCCTCTTTTTCAACTAAAGATTGATCCTCAAGATTAGCGATAAAATAAAAACCTGGCAAACCGTTTTTTACAGCTAAATCATTCCATATAGTCTTAAACAGATCAAAATTAGGTATATCAACAGGAGAATAAATCAAAAATAACAACCGTCCATGTATTTTGAAATACCTTTCATCTTTAAATATTGGTAACATTGTGTTAAAATGGTTGACTATATCCTCCTTTCCTGGATATGTCTGCTCTATTAATAGCTTGGGGACAATTGTTTGTTTATCAGAATTCCATGATTTATTATACCATGAATGATTTGCCCACCCTAAACAAAAAGGGAATTTAGGAGTTTGTAAACGAACAACCTCTTTTAAAGGATATTCTAATAATTCCTTACCTTTGCCAAACCAATAATGCCAATAGCAAAAGGCTGCAATTCCTGCCTCTTTTGCCAAAATTGCTTGTTCCTCACGAATCTGAGGCAAACGCAAATCGTAATAACCTAAATCCGCAGGAATGCGTGGCTGATAATGCCCATAATAATATCTCTTGGCCTTACCAACACTCGTCCATTCTGTAAATCCTTTACCCCACCAGGAATCATTTTCTGGTATTGGATGAAATTGAGGTAGATAAAATGCAATAACTTTCGCTTTCATATGTTGTTATTATTTAATATTTTCACCACCTTAGCTGGACATCCAGCCACGACAGTGTAAGCTGAAATATCTTTAGTAACGACTGAATTCGCAGCCACAACGACTCCTTTTCCAATATGAACCCCTGGTAATATGGTTGCTTTTTCACCAATCCATACATGATCTTCTATTACAATCTCCCCCTTAGAATATAAATCTCTATTTAAAGGTTCAATAAGAAGATCCTCATATATGCACTGACCATGAGAATTATCTGTAATTAGCACCCTGCGCCCTATTAATACGTTATTTCCAATTATAATTCTATTAGCAGACGTGATATGACAATCATCGCCTATGCTAGTACCATTTCCTATCACTATTTGTGGATTATATTTTTTATCTCTATATCTAGTCCACGCAGTTAAAACTATATTTTTCCCAATAAAAACATTTTCACCAATACTAATTTCCTTCCCCCCCCTTAACATACAAACAGGATAAGTTATCAATATATTTTTACCACATTTTCTGAACACGACAGACATATAGCTTGAATATACGATATTCCGTATTGACTTAATCTTATTGCAAAAAAGAAATGGTACTACTATACTTAATAAAATACCCAATAATCTACCGCATAATAAAACGAATCTCAGTATTCTGTTTGAAAGCATTCTCATCTGTTCAAATTTGTCCTATGGCTTAATTCCCGTTGCTCATCTATTTTTTTTGTAAATATGCTACTGTATGGATAATATCTAGAATATTTTTTTACACTATCAGGACACATAGTGGAACTCATATAATATGTTGACTTATACATACAATAACATAATACAAAAAATAAAAATGCCCATTTAATATATTTAGCGCTAAAAATTTTTTTTGATATTAAAACAAACACATCAACATATAAAATCAAAATAATAATAATGATATAATTGTTAAACCGTAGAAATATTGGCATTTTATACATCAGTGCACATATGAATGCATACAAAATAGCAAAAAAAGCATATTCTTTACGGATATTATTCTTAAATAAAACATAGAAAGAAAATAGAGGCAATACGCATGATATACATATCAATAAATATTTTATAGTGGATATATTATTACTGGTGCCATAATTTTCTGAAAGCAAATATCCTTCCAATTTATCCAAAGCTTTCACATCTATATATAATAAGTTGGCAAGAATCGTGTTTAAATCAAAATTATAGAAAGCGATAAATAATACTATCAAACCATACACAATGAAGTGTTTTGCTATATTTAACTTAGAGAATAAAGGTAATAAAAATAAGAATATTGCAGATTCATGAAACAAAAATGCTGCTGTCGCATATAAATAATATTTCAGCCATTTCTTTTGCAAAAAATCATCAAATGCCAATAAGAAGAAAGATATGGAAATGCTTTCTCTCATAATCTCAAAATTAGAATTTGTATAGAAAGCAAAATAGTATAACAATAATGCTGTAAATACATATTTTGTATGCTTAAATATAAAATTTGCATATACAAAATTTATCCAAAGAGAACATAACAACTTTAAAAAAGAAAAACTTCCTCCTATAGTTTTAACTATAGATAAAAGAAGTACCCAACCTAATTGCCGTCCCTCATCAAGAAAATTAAAATTTTGGCAGTACGAATTATATAAAGATTTGTATTCATCATATTCTGCCATATACACAACTGTATCAGCGCCTAATCTATAACTTAAGCCTGAAACAAATGTCAATAACAAAACGATATAATAGAAATAATACAATCGATTTTGTATGTTCCCATTAACATCATAACGAATAACGCCATATAAAAGTAGCAAGAAAAGGAATACATAAATCATCTATAATGATTTTTTATCATCAAAAAAGCTCCTTTAATTTGTATTCTATTTTTCATTATAAAAACAGAATATAGTAGTAAACATACTATAAACGAAAGAACGGACATTTCTTTTGCATTTAAAAATATGAAACTAGCTACATATATAATTGCAAATAATGAATTTTCAAATAATTTTAATTCAAATATTTTATTAAGATATATAGTCGTTACGATATTTTTAATCACTATCGATATTAATATGGAAAGTAATACGATATTAATACTATCTAAATACACTCCCAACAATGAACACATAAAAGACACAGCAAGCGCTAATAAATTAACATACAAAAATAATCGTTCCTTTCTATATGACTTCAAATATGGATTAAGTAATATTTGATTTTTTCCTTCAAAAATACATATTGGTAATAAAAAAATCAAATAGCCTATACTATCTTCATATTGTGGTAACCAACGAGCTAATATGTAGTTGATAGGTAGATAGAATAATAACACTGATAAAAAGAAAACGTCTATTAATAAATAGGAAGATACATATATCATATTTCTATTTTGCTCATTCATTCTTTTAATGAGTGGAAACATAACAATCCCTATTTGAGATAAAAATACGATAAAGAAATTAACAACAGATAACATCAAAGAAACTTTACCAAAAACAATTAATCCCCAATATTTATCTATTATAAACCGACTTGCACCAATCAACAAAAGACTTGCTATATTTGCAAAAAGCAAATTGATGCCCACACGAATATTATCAAAATATTCATATAATAGACTTTTGGAAAAACAAACTTTAAAAGTAAAGAAATCCCTTATTGTGGCTAAACAATACAATAAAGAAATTAACTTAGAAGTTAAACAAGCATATATATACAAAGAGTAATTATTTATACCCCATATAATAAGAATTAGAATAAAAAATAACAATATCAGCTTATCAACCAAAATAATTTTAACAAATGTTTTTATTCGCCCAGTTGCTTGATATAAATAAATCCAAAAGCCTAATATATTTGATAAAATAATATCAATGACTATTAATTTATATACTAATTCCCGATTATTTTCTACAGATTCTAATGCTAATAAATAGTTTAAAACAAATGCTATTAAAAAAATATAGACAATAAATATTAAAAACTGCCCAGAAATTTCCTTACTAGTTTCACATAAATTCTTTCCACCATATTTTAAATATATCCCATCCGTCAATCCTAAATGAAAAAAACCAGCATAAGATGTATAAAATAAGAATAGTTGCCAATAAGAATAACCTTCTATACCCAAAACTTTTGGCACAAACAAAGCAAGTAAGAAACTTAAAACAAAAGATAAGATTTGTGCTGAAAAAGTATATACTATATCACTAATGAAAGGCTTCATATTAGTAATTGGACTATATATTTTTATGTTTTAAACTACAGCAGTGAAAGTCGACCTTATTATCGTTTTGTGTAATATGACCTTTTTAAATGCTTACAGAAGTTATCAAAAATAAATATTTATTTTTTAAAACATAACATAAAAGCATCATTTTTATTACACTAACAAAAAACCTTGCGCCAACCTGTCACCACGCTTGCATAACCTTTTTTTACATCTATACCTACGCGCGCAGAAGGGAAAAAGCTCCTCAAAACAAACAAACGAAAGACTTGTGTTTCCTGCACACACATAAAAGAAAAACCGTACAGCTAGGTAGCAGGGTCTCAAACGGTACTACTTGTTGCAACAGTCCAGACAGATACGTTCACACAACTCCTTTAGCACAATCAACAGTACTGCGTCATCGTAACACGACAAGAGTTCATCTATGGCATCAGTGGATTGTTCCATAACACAGACAAAAGCCAGAATTTGAGTTCTTTTTAAATCTGCATAAGTCTGCTACTCATTCCGGTGCACTGACGCACAACACGATCAGTCAAACAAACGCTCCACATACCTCTATTGCCTCCTGCAACATACTCAGGAAGTCTTCTAATTCGATATTGGGAGCAAAATCTACGTTTTGTTTTACTCCATAAAGATAAAACAAGCAATTATGAAATACGGGAAATTACTCCCAACTTCACGGCATATTTACGGCGAGGTATCACAAAAAGACACCCAATAATAGAAAACCACTCAGTAAGCTTTCTCAAAGGTCGTTATACAGACACGAGTTTTACGAAAATACTCTTACCGCCTGCCTTTTTAAAATTCTGCTTTGTCATTCTAATATTCTATATTTTAATTATAGAGTTATACTCTACGAACACCCTACCCTTCCACCTCTTCCCACGGATAGGGATTATCCACCACATTCTGAAATTCATCGACAGCCTCCCGCTGTTCGACAGTCAGTGATGCGGCATCCCAAGATGCGATAATCTCACGGGCAACATCCGCCAAAGGTTCATCGTAAACCTCACCATAGCAAGCCGTAAGCAAACGGAGTTTCAACAATGAAG